>OHST01000586.1_pt1 | contig 19716 bp, 13 predicted proteins | sample 1578841 | NCBI WGS metagenome assembly OHST01 (sample SAMEA3879593, study PRJEB24766) | human gut metagenome | biome: human-associated habitat; feature: feces | place: USA | collected 1985/1987 | reverse complement strand
TAGATGGGAGCTAAAAACGTACATATCGTTATAATCATAGTAGGAATTAATGAAATAATAGGAATATGATTAAAGAGAAAGATAAGAAAAATAGGGGTATAGTATAATGCGGGTAAAAATCCTAAAATAGTTATCAATGGTTTTATTATCTTCATGGTCTTTCCTCCTTTTTACCATTGTAACAATACAATATGTAAATAGTGTGAAAAAAACGATATTGCTAAAATATCGTTAAAGTAAATGAATTTGATTTTCTTCACAAAGTCTCATTGTTTCTTCATCCCATAAAGAAGCCTGAACTTCACCAATATGTGCTTTTCTTAAAAAGAACATACACAAACGACTTTGACCAATTCCTCCACCAATACTTAGTGGTAAGATATGATTGATAATATTTTGATGATAAGGTAAAGTTAAACGTTCATTCGCATTAGCTTTTTCTAATTGTTCTTTTAAAGCTTGATCATCAACGCGAATACCCATACTTGAAATTTCTAAGGCATCATCTAATTGGGTATTATAAATAAGGATATCAGCATTTAATTTCCAATCATCATAATCAGGTGCACGATTATCGTGCTTATGACCAGATTTTAATAAATCACCAATTTGTAATAAACAAACAGCTTTCTTTTCTTTAGTGATGGCACGTTCTCTTTGCTTAGGTGTTAAGTTAGGATATTTATCTTCTAACTCTTGAGAAGTAATAAAATAAATTTCATCAGGTAAAATAGATTCACCCAATTGAGGATAATGTCTAATCATTAAGAACTCAACATCTAATAAGGCATTATAGATTTTTGAAACAATAGCCTTTAAATAATCCATTGTTCGATCTTCCTTAGCAATCACCATTTCCCAATCCCATTGGTCTACATACATAGAATGGATATTATCAAGTTCCTCATCTTTTCTAATGGCATTCATATCAGTATATAAACCAGTATGACGTTCAAAACCATAGCGGTGTAAAGCATCTCTTTTCCATTTAGCCAAAGAATGAATGATTTCTATTTCATCATCATGATTTAATTCAAATGATGTAAATGAAACAGGTTTTTCTACGCCATTTAAATTATCATTTAAACCAGTATTTTTTAATAAGAATAATGGTGCTGAAACACGTGTAAGACGAAGTTGTTCAGCTAATCTTCTTTCAAATGTATCTTTAATCATTTTAATAGCAACTTCAGTTTCAATTAAGTTTAATTGTGGATGATATCCCTTTGGAATGATAATTTTACTCACGATTAAATCCCCCTCTTTATTTTTTTCTATTATAGTCTATTCAAGAGGGTTAGTCAAAATAATAAATATTTTTTGATAAATTTACGATATAATTCTATAAAAATAAAACTTTTTTCTTGGAAAATCAAAAAAATAGGTAGAAAATATTGAAAATTTCTAATATTATTGACTTGTAAAATAAAATTGTATACAATAAGACAAATAATTGATTGGGGGAATGAATATGAAAGAAAAAATGTATTTAAGTACAAGAGGAAATCAGCAACCATTAAATTTTTATGAAGCTATTTTACAAGGAATTGCAAGTGATGGTGGATTACTTGTTCCTGATTTTAAAATGCCACAAAAAGATTTAAATGCTTTAAAGGATTTAAATTATGTAGATTTAGCAACTGAGATTATTTCTGTATTTACACCAGATGATGTAAAAGAGGATATCAGAGGATTATGTCAAAAAGCATATGGAAGTGGTTTGTTTCCGAAAAATGTTGTTCCAGTGAAAAAAGCAGGTGATGTCTATGTTGCTGAATTATTCCAAGGACCAACAGCAGCTTTTAAAGATATGGCTTTATCATTATTACCACATTTTATGACTTTTTCTTTAAAACAAAAAGGTGAAGATAGGGAAGTTATGATTTTAGCAGCAACTTCTGGAGATACTGGGAAAGCTGCTTTGGAAGGATTTAAAGATGTTGAAGGCACTTGTATTAAGGTTTTTTATCCAATTGATGGGGTTTCACCAATTCAAAAACAACAAATGATTACTCAAACTGGTAAGAATGTTGATGTTATTGGAATTAGGGGGAATTTTGATGATGCTCAAACCGCTGTTAAGAAAGCTTTTAATTCACAAGAACTTAAAGCACTTTGTGATGAACATCATGTTTTCCTTTCATCTGCAAACTCAATCAATATTGGTAGATTAATTCCTCAAATTGTTTATTATTTCTATTCTTATTTTACTTTGGTTAAAGAAGGAGAAGTGGAATTAGGGGAAGCAGTTAACTTTACAATTCCAAGTGGAAACTTTGGAAATTGTTTAGCTGGATATATTGCTAAAGAGATGGGATTACCAATTCAAAAATTTATTATTGCTTCTAATAAAAATAATATTTTAACTGATTTCTTTAAGACTGGTGAATATGATGCGAATCGTGAATTTTATAAAACAAATGCACCAGCAATGGATATTTTAGTTTCAAGTAATTTAGAAAGACTTGTTTATTTCTTATGTCAAGATGCTAGTAAGGTTAAAAAATATATGGATCAATTAAATGAAACGGGTAAATATATTGTTGATGAAGATGTTATGACTAAAGTTAAAGAAAACTTTAAAGCAGGATGGTTAAATGAAAATCAAGTTCTTGAAACAATTGGTGAGTGTTATAAGGAAACAGGATATTTATTAGATACACATACTGCAGTAGGATATGGGGTTTATAAACAATATCAAAAAGAATCTCAAGATCAGACAAAAACAATCTTACTTTCAACAGCATCTCCTTATAAATTCCCTGAATCAGTTTATCAGGCTATTACTGATCAAACATTAGATGAATATAGTGCAATTGATGCTTTAAATGAAACAACTCAAGTTGATATTCCTTATCCATTACAAGGAATTAAAGATAGAAAAGTTTTACACACAAAAGTCATTGATAAAGATTCAATTATTGACTTTATTGGTGAACAAGTAAAGGGGTTATAGATATGAAGGTCAAAGTAAAAGTTCCGGCAACAAGTGCCAATCTTGGACCAGGATTTGACGTGGCAGGATTAGCTGTTACACTGTATAATACATTTACTTTTGAATTAATTGATGAAGGATTACAAATTACTGGATGTCCAGAACAATTTTGTAATGCTGATAATATGACTTATCAAGCATTTGTTGAAGGGGCAAAGGCTTGTGGATTGGATTTTAATGGAGTACGTATTGAATGTAGTGGAGATGTACCTTATACGCGTGGATTAGGAAGTTCATCAACATGTATTGTAGCAGGTATTGTTGGAGCTTATGCATTCGTTGATCGTTATGATGAGCGTCAAGAAATATTAGAACTTGCAACTCAAATAGAAGGGCATCCAGATAACGTTGCACCAGCTATTTTTGGTGGATTAACAGTTTCAGTTATGAGTGATGGTGTAACAACATTGAATATTCCAGTCAAACATGATTATCGTTTTGTTGCATTGATTCCACCATTTACATTATCTACAGAAAAATCACGTTCTGTCTTACCACAAGAATTACCAAGAGCTGATGCGATTGCGAATGTTTCTCATTTAGCATTAATGGTTGCTTCACTTATTAATGGTTATGATGAAGGATTGAAATTAGGATTTAAGGATCGTTTACATCAACCGTATCGTGGACCTTTAATTCAAGGCTTTGCTGAAATTATGAATATTCTTGAAAAAGATGAAAGAATTTTAGGGGCTTATTTATCTGGAGCAGGACCTACAATTATGGTGGTTATTGATGCTGATGATACAAAGGGTGTTGTGCGTATTAAAGAGGAACTTGGTGATTTATTGAAAGATTGGCAAGTTGAAAAATTAGAATTAGATATGCGTGGATATACATGTGATTATTTATAAGATTGCAAATAAGCAATCTTTTCTTTTAGGATCATTTTATGCTATAATACGTTCAGAAATGAAAGAAGGTAAAAAATGAAGAATTATCACACACATACAAAACGTTGTTATCATGCGATTGATAATGAGGAAGATTATATTTTAGCAGCAATTAAATCAGGATATAGTGAATTAGGTTTTAGTGATCATACTCCTTGGCATTATGATTCTTCTTTTCATTCAACTATGCGTATGGAAGAAGATAAATTAGAAGGATATGTTAATACTTTATTAGGATTAAGAGAAAAATATAAAAATCAGATTTCTATTAAGATTGGTTTGGAATGTGAATATTTTGAAAAATATATTCCTTGGTTAAAGAAAACATTAAAAAACTATCCCATTGATTATATTATTTTAGGCAACCATTTTGATGATACAGATGAAACAGGTATTTATTTTGGTCGACCATTGACTCAACAACAGTTAACGAAATATGTGGATAACTGTATAAAAGCTATTCACTCTGGTTTGTATAGCTATGTGGCACATCCAGATTTAGCATGTTATAAAACAGATGACCCATTCTATTATCAAGAAATGAAAAGATTATGTTTGGCTGCAAAGGAAGCCAATATGCCTTTAGAATTTAACTTGTTAGGATACTCAACAAATCGTCATTATCCTAATACAACATTCTTTAAAATTGCTAAAGAAGTGGGAAATAAAGTAATTATTGGAACGGATGCACATGAAAGTTCAGCTTTGTTAGATATGCAAACATATCAACAAGCTAAGGCCTTATTAGAACAAATGGGACTTGAACTCACAGAAGAAATAAAATTTTTGAGATAGATGTCGAAATGACATCTTTTTTCTCATTATAAAAGGTTATAAATATATAAAAAATTATACATATTCATGGTATAATAATTAAGCAAGATGACAATGAAGATATATGGAAATAGAAGCTGGTTACTGATATAAATGAAAAGAGATATTTTTGGGAATACAGAAATCTGTGGTTCTAGAAGTATCTTAAAATTTAGATTTTAGAGGTAAACAGTCATAACCAAAACAACAATAACAATGATTAAATAAAAGGCTAAGTATAGAAAAGGTACATCATCATGAAAAAGATACCAGTAGGAATAGAAAACTTTAAGGAAATTATAGATGATCAATATTATTATATTGATAAGACAGAATTGATAAATGATGTTATGAATGAAAAGCTTGTATTTTATACAAGACCAAGAAGATTTGGAAAAACATTAAATATGAGTATGCTTTATTATTTCTTTTCTCACAAGGAGAAAGATAATGCTTATCTATTTGATGGATTAAATGTTTCTAAAGATAAAGAAACAATGCTACATCAGAATCAATATCCTGTTATATTTATGACTTTAAAAGATATGAAGAATAGAAATGCTGAATTGCAAAAACAACAATTTCTTTCGCTAATTCAAACTGTTTTGGAAAAGAATATAGAACTTCTTCATAGTGAAAAGGTTAATTTTATTACAAAAAAAAGATTGGAATCCTTAGTCAATAATCAAGTGACTGATATTGATTTACAAAATGCACTCTATTATATTTGTGTAGCATTAAAACAACACTATCAAAAAAATGTTATTCTATTAATAGATGAATATGATGTTCCATTACAATCAGCCTATACAAATGGTTATTATGATGAAATGGTTGATTTTTTAAGAAATGTCTTTTCATCAGCCTTGAAAACTAATGATGCACTAGAAAAAGGAGTTCTGACAGGATGTCTTAGAATATCTAAGGAAAGTATCTTTACAGGACTCAATAATTTTAATGTTTATTCCATCATGGATGAACAATCAAGTACAAGATTTGGTTTTACTCAACAGGAAGTGAATGAATTATTAAATGAATATAATTTTCTTGAACAAAAAGATGAAGTCAAGGAATGGTATGATGGTTATTTGTTTGGCAGTACAGAGATCTATAATCCATGGAGTGTCTTGAAATATGTTTTAAAAGCTATCCAGTCAAAACCAGAACCAGAATCATTCTGGGCGAATACGAGCAGTAATGAATTGGTTGTCAATTATATCAAGAATGCTGATGATGTGATGTATGATGAATTTGAAATGTTGATGCAAGGTCAATCACTTGTTAAATATTTAAAATTAGATTTAACCTATCAGGAGATGGATAATCAGGATAATGTCTATAGCTTTCTATTATTGACGGGTTATCTGAAAGTCATTAGTCAGATTGATATGAATACCTATGAATTGATTATTCCCAATAAAGAAGTCTATCAGATTTATAAAAACTCATTTATGGATTATTTTAATATGTATACCAAGGAAAGAAAAGGTCAGCTTGTCACAGCATTACTTGAACAAAAAGTAGAAGAAGCGCAAGCAATTCTTAATGATATTTTATTCAAGGATATTAGCTACTACGATAATAGTGAAGCCTTCTATCATGGTTTTCTTGTTGGATTAATGCAGGAATATGGAATTTCATCAAACAAAGAAAGTGGAGAAGGAAGATTGGATATTTTTATTAAACCAAGACGAGCAGATAGAAAGGTCATTGTGATAGAATGTAAGCATTCACAAAAAGAGAGTGAAATAGTAAAAGATAGTGAAGTGGGTGCAAGACAAATTATTGAAAAGAAATATCTAGAAGGAATCAAAGTTAATGAACAAAGAGAAGCAATTGGTTATGGGATAGCCTTCTATAAAAAAAGATGTATAGTTACAGCTGCATTAAAATAGCTTTATAAGTTATTTCAATGCAGCTTTTTACATTAGAGCGTTGTAACTTTTATCTTATATTTATATAGGTACATTTTTCAGTATATTCATTACTACTAGAAAAAGCGATAATAAAGCAAAGGTAGTGATGAGGAAAGATGATTAATTATTCACCATTGTTTAAAACAATGAAAGAGAAAAATATAACGTCCTATGCATTAATCTATAAACATGGAATTAATGCGAGAACTTTTCATAATATAAAAAACAATAAAGGCATTTCAACTTATACTCTAGAAAGGTTATGTCAAATATTAGATTGTACACCAAATGATGTTATTGCATTTGTTGAAGATAAGTAGTCGTAAGACTATTTTTTTCTTGTACAAAAGTCTAAAATTGTCTAAATTAATATTCTATCAATCACTAAATATTAATGCTTTTTTAGCCCATTTCATGTATAATGGAATATATGAAAGGGGTTTTATTATGGCAAAATTAGATAATTTTTTGATTCAACTTTTTCATGAAGGTAATTGCTTAGAAATGTATAAAGTTTTTGGTGCTCACTTTGATGAAGTTGATGGTCAAAAAGGTGTACGCTTTAGTGTTTATGCACCAAATGCAAAAAGCGTTCAAGTAGTAGGAGATTTTAATAAATGGAATGGTGAGAATCATTACATGGAAAGATATACTGATGGGGGAATTTTTACTTTATTTATTCCAAAAATAAAACAGTATGATACATATAAATATCGTATTGAGACACCTAATGGTTCAATTGTAGATCGTGCTGATCCTTATGCTTTCTTTAGTGAGTTACGTCCAGCAACAGCTTCAAAAGTATATAAGCTTGATGGTTTTAAATGGGCTGATAAACGTTGGTTAAATAAACGTACAAAGAATTTTGATAAGGCTTTAAATATTTATGAAGCTAATATTGGTTCATGGAAAATGAAGAAAGATTTTACGGATGAAGAAGATGGTGAATATTATAGCTATGAGGAAATGATTGATCAATTGATTCCATATGTTGTTGAAAATGGTTTTTCTCATATTGAATTAATGCCTTTAATTGAATTCCCATTTGATGGTTCATGGGGATATCAAGCAACAGGTTATTTTAGTGCAACAAGTCGTTATGGAAATCCAAAACAATTGATGGCATTTATTAATGCTTGTCATAAAAATGATATTGGGGTTATTATGGATTTTGTACCTGCACATTTTGTAAAGGATGGTCATGGATTACATCAATTTGATGGTGGGTATGTTTATGAATATCCTGATATTAATTTAAGATATACAGAATGGGATAGTTGTTATTTTGATTTAGGACGTGAAGAAGTTCGTAGTTTCTTAATGTCATCAGTTCATTTCTGGGCGCATTATTTCCATGTAGATGGTATTCGTTTTGATGCTATTAGTAATTTGATTTACTGGAAGGGAAATAAAGAAAGAGGCGTTAATGATGGTGCTATTGAATTTATGAAGCGTATGAATTCACATATGAATGGACTATTCCCTAGTGTTATGTTAATTGCTGAAGATTCTTCTGATTATCCAAATGTTACAAGAGCACCATCAGCAGGTGGTTTAGGTTTTGATTATAAATGGGATTTAGGTTGGATGAATGATACTTTGGCTTACTTTAAAAAAGATCCAATCTATCGTCAATATCCAGATACACATAATAAATTAACTTTCTCAATGATGTATTTCTATCGTGAAAATTATATTTTACCTTTCTCACATGATGAAGTTGTCCACAGTAAAGGAACAATTCTTGATAAGATGTGGGGAAATAATGAACAAAAATTTGCGCAATGTAAGGCCTTGTATCTTTATATGATGACTCACCCTGGAAAGAAATTAAACTTCATGGGAAATGAATTAGCTGAATATAAAGAATGGGATGAAAAGAAAGCATTAGGATGGGTATTACTAAAATATCCTCAACATGATTCATTCCACCGCTATTTTAGTGATTTAAATCATTTGATTTTAGATCATCCAGCATTATATCAATATGACTATTATCCTGAAGGATTTGAATGGTTAGTTGTTGATGATATGAAGCAAAGTGTCTTTGCTTATGCAAGATATGCACCAGATGGGGAAATTCTAGTGTGTGTTATGAACTTTGTTGGTAATACTCATAAAGGATATCGTATTCCAGTGCCAGTAGAAGGAACTTATAAAGAAATTATTAATACTGATACAGATTACTATACTGGTAGCAATATCGTCAATAAACGTGCAATTAAATCTAAAAAAATACCTGCTGTAAACAAAGAAAATTCAATTTTAGTTGACATTGCTCCATTTTCGGGTATGATATTTGAATTGAGAAGAAAATAGTAGAGGGAGAATATTATGTTTAAAACAAAAGAAGAATTTAAATATGAGTTTTCAAGAAGAATTATTGAATCATATGGACGTACTGTAGAAGAATCTCATATTACAGAAAAGTTCATGGTTCTTGAAACAATGGTAAGAGATTATGCTTCAGTTAACTGGGCAATGACTAAGATGGTCACTAAAACAAATTATCAAAAACAAATTCATTATTTTTCAATGGAATTCCTTATTGGACGTTTATTAGTCAACAATATGATGAACTTAGGAATCTATGAAATTGCAAAAGATGGGTTAGCTGATTATGGAATCAATATTCATGAATTAGAAGAACTTGAATCTGATGCAGGTCTTGGTAATGGTGGTTTAGGTAGATTAGCTGCTTGTTTTATGGATTCTCTAGCATCTTTATCTTATCCGGCTTTTGGAAATACAATTCGTTATGAATATGGATTGTTTAAACAAAAGATTGAAAATGGATATCAAGTGGAAGTTCCAGATCAATGGTTAAAGCTTGGAAATATGTGGGAAGTTAGAAAACCAAAGCATGCTGTTGATGTTAAATTCTGGGGTCGTGTTGTTTGGAATGAAGAAACTGGTAAATGGGATCATATTGATGCTGAATGTGTAAGAGCAGTTCCATATGATATGCCAATTGTTGGAAACAATACAACAGTAACAAACACACTTCGTTTATGGCATGCAGAACCTAGTGATGAAATTCCATCAAATAAAGACTTTAGACAATATGCTCAAGAAGTTAGAGATATTTGTCAAAACTTATATCCAGATGATTCAACGCTTGCTGGACGTACACTTCGTTTAAAACAACAATATTTCTTTGTATCTGCCGGAATTCGTGCAATTGTTAAAAATCATTTAAGAGTTTATCCATCATTAAGTAATTTCCATGAAAAGAATGTTATTCAATTAAATGATACTCATCCAGTTTTAGCTATTCCTGAATTGATGAGAATCCTTATTGATGAATACGATATGGAATGGGATGAAGCATGGCATATTACTTCTCATACATGTGCTTATACAAATCATACCATTTTATCAGAAGCCTTAGAAAAATGGCCTGTTTCTACAATGGAAACATTATTACCTAGAATTTATCAAATTATTGAAGAAATTAATCGTCGTTTCATTGGTTATGTGAAACAAGTGAGTGATCATGATGATGATTTATTAAATCGTGTTATGATTATTAAAGATGGTCAAGTTTTTATGGCACATCTTGCAATTGTAGGAAGCTTTAGTGTTAATGGTGTTGCTAGACTTCATACACAAATTTTAAAAGAACAAGAAATGAAAGATTTCAATTTCTTATATCCTCATAAGTTTAATAATAAAACAAATGGGATTACACATAGAAGATGGCTTGCTTATTCAAACCCAGAATTATCTGCATTATTAAATGAAACAATTGGAAATGAATGGATTAGTCATCCAGAACAATTAGAAAAATTAATGAATTATGCTGATGATTCTATTGTTCAAGGTAAGTTCTATAATGTAAAACAACAAAGAAAACAAGTCTTAGCTGATTATATTTATAAACACAACGGTATTCGTGTTGATGTGAATAGTATCTTTGATATCCAAGTTAAGAGATTACATGCTTATAAACGTCAATTATTAAATATCATGCACGTTATTTACTTATATCAAGAAATGAAAGCAAATCCAGAGTTTAGAATTTATCCAAGAACATTCATCTTTGGAGCAAAAGCTGCCCCAGCATACTATTTTGCTAAAAAAGTTATTAAATTGATTAATAGTGTTGCAGATGTTGTGAACAATGATCCAGAAACAAATCAATATTTAAAAGTTGTTTTTATTGAAAATTATGGTGTAACTTTAGCAGAAAAGATTATGCCTGCAGCTGATGTTTCTGAACAAATTTCAACTGCTGGTAAAGAAGCTAGTGGTACTGGAAACATGAAATTCATGATGAATGGTGCAGTAACTATTGGAACATTAGATGGTGCTAATGTGGAAATTGCTGAACGTGTGAAAGATGATAATATTGTTATCTTTGGTTTAAAAGATAATGAAGTTAATGATCTAAGACAACATGGTCAATATAATGCCTGGGATTATTATAACAATGATCCACGTATTAAACGTGTTGTAGATTCTTTAGTTGATGGAACATTCCATGAATCAAGAGAAGAATTTAGAATGATTTTTGATGAATTAATGAATAGAAATGATGAATATTTCTTGTTCGCTGATTTTGAATCATATTTAGATGCTCAAGCAAAAATTGATGCATTATATCGTGATCGTGCAACATGGTCTAAGATGTGCTTAGTTAATATTGCACAATCTGGATACTTCTCATCAGATCGTACAATTGAAGAATATGTTGCTGATATTTGGAAATTAGATAGAGTGAAACGTTAAAAAGGAAAGTCAATTTGACTTTCCTTTTGTTAACCATAAAACTGTATCTTTTAACGTCACTTCCATCGGTCGTGTCGTATATCCCAATTCCTCACTAGCCTTTTGATGAGAGAAGAAATGGCTGTGAGTTATTGTATAAAGTGAATAAGGGGTATAGAGAGGTCGCTGCTTCTTTAGCTTTGCTAAGCCCTGGATAATAGGTAAGCATGCTTTGGCAAGAAGTGTTGGAACCATGACTAGGCGGGGACCTTCATGAATTTGTTTGACAATATTAAGTAATGATTTCATTTCATAGTATTGACTTGAGAGAATATAGCATTCACCAACACGGCCTTTTCTTGCAGCTAATAGACATCCCATAGCAACATCACGTACATCAACAAAATCATATCCACCTTTTACGCATGTCCATAAGTGGTAGTGAATATAATCATTGATGAATTGTACAAGGTAATTACTAGAATCACCATAGGGACCAATGATTCCGGATGGTAAAACAACAATCCCATTTAACCCCAAATTCACACTGCTCAATACGAAAGAAGTTGCTTCTGCCTTTGTCTTAGCATATCCACCCTTAACGAGCTCTGATGAAAAATAGGAAGTTTCACTTATGATTCCATCTTCTTGTTTTAATGCATGGACAGAACTTACATAAATGAAACGATAAACATGTTTTTGCAAACATAGGGAAACAACGTTTCGTACTCCTCTTACGTTAACTTCATAAAGCAAAGGCGTAATGTATTCATCCATACTAATAATTCCAGCCGTATGAATCACATAAACTTTTTTATTTTCGATGTGTTCAAATAAAGGAAGTAAACTTTTCAAATCACGAACATCACCATGGAAATACTGAACTTGTTGAGTGTGTGGAGATTTTTCGTGAGGCATAATGAGACCACGTATTTCAACATTTTGTTTCATTAAATATCGGATGATTGTATTGCCTAAATGACCCAAAGCACCAGTCACAATAAATAATTCGTTCATAATGAACACCTCATTTGCTTCTTCTTTCTAATTGCATTATAGTATAGATGTATAGGTGTTTCAATCATCAGAAACGGCCAATTTGACAGTTGCTAGACACTTATCTAATATATGTTGAAAAAGAGGTGGAAATGATGAAAAAAAATATTGATCACCGTGTTGTGGTGACAGAAAAATGGATAAAAAAAGCTTTTATTGATTTATTGATGGTGAAACCGATTTATTGTATTAAAGTGAAAGAAGTTTGTGAGAATGCAGGGATTAATAGAGGGACGTTTTATTTGCATTATAAAGATATTTATGATTTATTGGATAAATTAAAGGACGAATTGTTAGAAGGATTTAATCAGACTTTAATGGAACAGATTAAACATAATGAAATAACTTTATCAACAATTGAACATATATTTCATTATTTTAAAGAAAATAGGGATTTTTGTATTGTTATTTTAGGTGAACATGGAAATACAAAAATATTAACAGAGTTTTTAGAAATAGGAAAGAAAAAGTATAAAGAGACATATTCTCAAGAATATAATGAGTTTATGGATTATCAATATCAATTTATATCTGCTGGATGTTTAGGAGTTTTGAAACAATGGCTTTTTGATGAGAATCAAATATCAGAAGAAGAAATTGCGAAAATAGTTTATCGTTTGATCAATGGGAAGTGATTTTTTCTAATGACATTCTTTGATAGTTTTTTAAAATCCAATATGTTATACTAAAAGCAGGTAGAAATAACGATAGAATCTTTATTTTTTACTTTAAGAAAGGGTAGGGAATATGGAAGAAACTGCAATCAGAATGAAAGCATATGCTGTGAATTTTAATGAAATTAGAGTTTATCTTTCAAAGAATTATTATAATGGAATCAGCAGTAAATTTTATTTGAAGGATTTTGAAGAAGATGAATTATTATTATTAACAGGAGATGCATTAAATAGTAATGATAATCCTGATTATCAAGAATATGCATTTCACATTTCTTTTAAAATGGGTAAGGTTTATAAGATTGTTGATGCTTATGGCTTATCTTGTTTTTTAGATTTTTCAAGACTTTCATTGTGTAAAGAATTTGATGAATTATATTATTATGATGGTGAAGATTTAGGGAATACTTATACCCAACAACAAACAACATTTAAGGTTTGGGCACCACTAGCTACAGATGTTATTTTAAAAATCTATAAAGATGATGTTGAACAACTTTATCCTATGAAAAGAGGATTAAAAGGTGTTTATAATGTAAGTGTTGAAGGAGATTTAGAACTTACAAACTATGTTTATATGATTAGACATTCGGAAGATTATGAAGTCTCACTTGATCCATATGCTTATGCATGTGCCTCAAATGGACGTTGTAGCATTGTTGTTGACTTAGATAAGGTTGTTATGCCTAGGCATACAATGCCACCATTATTACATAAAACAGATGCAATAATTTATGAAACAAGCGTCAGAGATTTTTCTATGTCATCAACAAGTGGAATGAAAAACAAAGGAAAATTCTTGGCTTTTAGTGAATTACATACATCAACAGATAGTGGGAATCCAACAGGACTTGATTATTTATCATGTTTAGGAATTACCCATGTTCAATTAATGCCAATTAATGATTTTGCTACTGTGGATGAAAGAAATCCAACAGAACTTTATAATTGGGGGTATGATCCAGCAGGTTATAATGTGACTGAAGGAAGTTATGTCACTGATCCTGATGATGGATATAAACGTATCCAGGAAGCACAACAAATGATTCATGCATTACATTCTAGAGGGTTAAGAGTTGTTTTGGATGTAGTTTATAATCATATGCATGATGTGAATTTAAATGCTTTAGAGAGAACTGTTCCGCATTATTATTTTAGAAGAAATGATGATGGTAGTTTATCTAATGGTTCATGGTGTGGGAATGATTTAAATACCACGGCGATGATGTGTCGTAAATATATTTTAGATATGTGTAAGCATTGGCAAGTGCTTTATGGTATTGATGGTTATCGTTTTGATTTGATGGGTATTATTGATCAAGAGACAATGAAACTTGTAGATGCTCAAGGGAAGGCAATTGATTCTTCATTTATTGTTTATGGTGAAGGATGGAATATGATGACAGCGTTGAGTGAAGAAAAACGTACGACAATTCAAAATAATCGTCAAACACCACATATTGGTTTCTTTAATGATTTCTTTAGAGATACGTTAAGAGGAACCAATCAAATGGAATCAAAAGGTTATTTTTCAGGAGATACATATAAGACAAATGATGCAATGAAAGCAATTTGTAATTTAGAAATGTTTGATAATATTTCACAATCTATCAATTATGTAGAATGTCATGATAATGCAACATGTTATGATAAATTACAAATCTCTAATTATGATGAAAATGAAGAAGTGAAGAAAAAACGTTTACGTTTGATGTTAGCGGCAGTTATCTTGTCACAAGGTGTTCCTTTTATTCATAGTGGACAAGAGTTCTTTAGAACCAAAGGTGGACAATCTAATACCTATAATGCAGGAGATCAAGTGAATGCTTTGGATTGGAACCGTAAGGATATGGAAATTGATACAGTTCAATTTGTTCAATTCCTAATCCATTTAAGAAAAAATAATCGTTGTTTCCGTTATGATGATTATGAAGTTATTCGTGAAAATGTATCTACAGCTAATATTGATCATCGTATGATAGAATATACATTACATCAAGATATTGGAGAATATAAAGATTTTATTGTTTATTTTAATGCTTCAACAAATACAATAGAAGTTGATGTAGAAGAAGGTTTTTCCTTGTTATGTCATAGTGAAAAAGGAAAGATTGTAGATAATAAATTAAAAGTTGATGGTGTTTGTTTAGCTATTTTAGCAAGATAATTGAAATGAGTGTATGAAAAAATCATAGACTCTTTCTTTTCGTTGAGAATAGTGTTATACTATTAAAGCTATTTGGAGGTGTCATAATGAAGTTAATTGTAGGTTTAGGAAATCCAGATAAAGAGTATGAAAAGACAAGACATAATGTTGGTTTTATGGTTATGGATCGTTTAGCTGATGTTTTGAATGTTTCTATTGATAATAAGAAATTCAAAGGTGAGTATGTAAAATTCAAATATCATGGTGAAGATGTTATTTTATTAAAACCCATGACTTATATGAATAATTCTGGTGAGTCGGTTATTCAAGTAATGAATTATTTTAAAATAGATGTGGATGATTTATTGATTGTTTATGATGATATGGATATGCCAGTTGGTAAGCTACGTTTAAGACAAAGTGGTAGTGCTGGTGGTCATAATGGTGTAAAGAGTGTGATTGCTCATACAAATACTCAAAATTTTAAACGTATTCGTGTAGGAATTGATAAACATCCTCATATTAAGGTTGTTGATTATGTATTAGGTCGTTTTACTAAAGATGAACAACCATTCATTGATGAAGGTATTGAAAATGCTGTTAAAGCGATTGAAATGTATTTAGATAAAGATTTTGTAGCAGCAATGAATGCTTTTAATTAAAGGAGACAAAGATGAAAAAGATTATTCAGATTTTAAAAAATAATCCAGCTTATCTTGCTTTATTAAAGGGAAAAGGCGAGATTGTGATATCTCACGCTAGTGATGAGGCGATTCTCATTGCTAGTGCTTTTTTCGCTTCACCAAAGCCGATGCTGATTATTAAAGAGAGTTTATATCAGGCACAACTGTTATATCAGGAACTTTATCCTATCTTAAAAAATAAGGTTGTCTTTTTCCCAAGTGATGAATCTTTAAGAGTTGAAGCTTTAGCTTCTTCACAGGAAATCATGGGAGAAAGAATTAATGCATTATCAGCAATTTGTCAAAATGAACCATTGGTTGTGATTTGTCATACACATAGCTATGTGCGTTATATTCCTCATCGTGAATTGTTTTTACAAAATACTTTAATGCTTAAAGAAGGGATGATTCTTGAACCTGTTGAATTAAGACAGAAACTTATTCATAGTGGTTATCAAATGATTCAACGTGTTGATGAACCTTTCTATTATTCAAAACGTGGTGGAGTTATTGATGTTTATTCTATTCAATATGATAATCCTATTCGTATTGAATTCTTTGATGATGAAATAGAAAGCTTAAGATTCTTTGATAAAAATACTCAAAGATCATTAGAAAGAGTGAAAGAAGTTACGATCTTACCAGCAACAGATTTGTTATATCCTGATGATGAAGTAAAAGGAGTTATTGAACAAATTGAAATGCTTAAAGATCAAAGTGACTGTGATGAATATCAGGATAATTTAGAAGAAGAAATTTCTATTGATATTGAATCATTAAAAGCTCATGATGCTTCTTCACGTTTGTATCAGTATATGAGTCTGTTTACAACTTCAACAACTTTACTTTCATATTTTGATGATGTCTATATGATGACTTCTAGTTATGAGAAGATTAAATCTGTATATCATCAATATGTAGAAGAATCTTTTTTCTATACGCATGAACTTCAGGGAATTGGGAAAATGGTAAAGGATTTATCTTTATTTGCTGAAATTGATCCTTTATTAAAAGGTAGACGTATTGATTTTATTGATTTTAGGACAAAAGATTCACAGATATCATTTCTTACTAGAGAAGTCCAATTATCATTATTAAATGAAAAACAATTGATTCAACAATTAAAAGATTATTTGATTCAAAATAAAATCTTAATGTGTTTAGATAATAATCATCAAATTCAAATGATGATTGAGTTATTAGAAGCTCATAATCTTCCTTATACAATGGTTGGAAATGATGAGAATATTTATGATGGTATCAATATCTATATGGGAAATTTAAAAACAGGTATTGATTTCTATGATGAGCATGTTGTTTTATTGACTGAATCAGAATTATTTAAAGTCAATTCCCAAAAGAAAAAGGGATATATCAAATATAAAGATGCGAAAATCATTAATGATTATACAGAACTTAACATTGGTGATTATGTTGTTCATGATACGCATGGAATTGGTCAATATATGGGAATTAAAACATTAGAGGTTAAGGGTTCTAAGAAAGATTATTTGTATATTGCCTATAAAGGAAATGATACGTTATATATTCCAGTTGAGAACTTTAAGTTAGTTAGAAAATATGCCTCAAGAGATGGAAAAGTTCCTAAAATTCATGCTTTAAATAGTACTGAATGGCAAAAGACAAAACAAAGAGTGAGAAATAAGGTTGATGATTTAGCTGATAAATTAATTGAACTTTATGCTCAACGTATGAAACAGCCAGGCTTTGCTTATCCCAAAGATGATGCTATGCAGATTCAATTTGAAGAATGTTTTGGTTATGATTTAACGCCAGATCAACAAGAAGCCGTGAAAGAAATTAAGGCGGATATGGAATTACCTAGACCAATGGATCGATTGCTTTGTGGGGATGTTGGTTTTGGTAAGACAGAAGTCGCATTGCGAGCATGTTTTAAAGCTATTTTAGCTAATAAACAAGTTGCTTTCTTATGTCCAACAACAATTCTTTCTTCACAGCATTATCATACGATGACAAAGCGTTTTGAGAACTTTCCAGTTAATATTGCTTTATTGAATCGTTTTACAACTTTAAAACAAAGAAAGCAAATTTTGGCTGATTTAAAAGCTGGAAAGATTGATTTATTAGTTGGGACACATCGTATTTTATCTAAGGATGTTGAATTTAAAGATTTAGGTTTATTATGTATCGATGAGGAACAACGCTTTGGGGTTCGTCAAAAAGAAAAGATTAAAGAAATGCGTAAAACAATAGATGTCTTAACTTTAACAGCAACACCGATTCCTAGAACTTTACAAATGTCATTGATGGGAATTCGTGGTTTATCACAAATTGAAACGCCACCATTAAATCGTATGCCAGTTCAAACATATGTGATGGAAAAAAGTGAACAACTCATTAAACAAGTTATTGAAAGAGAATTAGGAAGAAAAGGACAAGTTTTCTATCTCTATAATAAAACTTCTAATATTGAAAGTGTGGCTAATCATATTGCCAGAATGGTGCCATCAGCTCGTGTAGGAATTGGACATGGAAAGATGTCAAGGGATCAATTGGAAGATGTGATGCAAGAATTTACAGATAAAGAATATGATGTTTTGGTATGTACAACAATCATTGAAACGGGAATTGATATTCCTAATGCCAATACAATTATTATTGAAGATGCAGATAAATTTGGACTATCACAATTGTATCAAATTAAAGGACGTGTTGGACGTAGCGAAAGAGTCGCTTATGCATATTTATTGTATGCTAAAAATAAGCAAATGAATGAAGAAGCTTCTAAACGTTTAAAAGCTATTAAAGAATTTGCTCAATTAGGAAGTGGATATAAAATCGCTATGCGTGATTTATCTATTCGTGGTTCTGGAGATATTTTAGGTGGTGAACAAGCGGGCTTTATTGATACTGTTGGATTTGATATGTATATGAAAATCTTACAAGATGCGATTGATGAAAAGACAGGTGAAAAGAAAGCAGAAAAAGAAGTTCCAGTACAAAATATTAATGTTGAAGGTTATATTCCTGAAAATTATGTTGAGAGTGATATTGAAAAATTAAATTTATATCAACGGGTTTATAAAGCACAACATTTATCACAAATGACAGAGTTAGAAAATGAATTGAAAGATTTGTATGGAAAATTGCCTAGAGAAGTCAATAACATTGTCATGAAACGTCGTTATGAGATTTTATGTAATGAACCATTTATTGATGAAGTGAAAGAAGCTGGTGATTATATTCAAGTAATGTTAACGCAAGAATTTTCTGCTCATATTGCTGGTGATGAATTATTTGAACTTGTAAATCGATTGTTTAAGAAACCACAATTAAAATATATGAAAAATGAAATTGTAATAATGATTCCAACAAGTGGACATTGGTTACCATTAGCCATTGAATTATTAAATGAATTAAAGAAAAAAGCACAAGGATAATGTGTATAAAAAAATCAGCCTGTTATAAGGCTGATTTTAATTTACTAAAGATTCCTTTGAATCCACGTCCAATAACTTGGAAAAAGCTTAGAGATTTAACCAATCTATCAGATGGAATATATTGATTAATGGCTCTTAAAGTTTTTTTATTATCACGAGTGGAGAAAGTAAAGTTACCATTTTTCTTAGTAACGATTGCAAAACGTGGAAGCCATTTTCCTTTAAACATCACAGATGCCATTACATAGTCAACTTCTTCCCAAGGAATTTGAATATAATCCTTAAGATTCTTTTCATTATAGAATTCAAATGCTTGATCTCCAACCATTACTTTTCCATAATTAGCCATACCTAAATAAGAAGTAGCTTGAATTGTTAAATCGACTTTTGTATTTAAAGATTGAACCA
>OHST01000581.1_pt1 | contig 19902 bp, 9 predicted proteins | sample 1578841 | NCBI WGS metagenome assembly OHST01 (sample SAMEA3879593, study PRJEB24766) | human gut metagenome | biome: human-associated habitat; feature: feces | place: USA | collected 1985/1987 | reverse complement strand
TTTCAAAAAAATATCGTTCTGTTTTCCACAGAAAGGATCACAGCATGTTTCTTATGTATTGCAGGAGGAACTTTAGGTGGAATGCTTGCTATTTGAAAATGAATATGATACAATATAGCAAGTTATTTTATGAGAATCAGGAGGACGATAAGATGAAACATATTAAAACTCTGACAAATAAAACATTACAGAACACAGTGAAAAAAGGTGGATGTGGTGAATGCCAGACATCTTGCCAGTCAGCATGTAAAACATCTTGTACAGTAGGTAACCAGACCTGCGAACACAGCAAATAGTCAAATCGAACAAAGACTTTGTGCTTGAGGCGTTCCTTGTGGGCCGCCTCATTTTTTCGATGAAAGAAAATAACAGATAAAGGGAGAAAGAAACAATGGTTCACCAGTATAAAAATAATGGATATAACATGGTCCTTGATGTAGCAAGTGGATCTGTCCATGTGGTTGATGACCTGACATATGAGGTGATTGCTTTATATGAGGATCATACATTAGAAGAGATCATCAAAGAATTATCATCCTGGGATGAGAAAGATGTCAAAGAATCTTATGGAGAAGTTACAGAATTAAAAGATGCAGGTGTATTATTTACAGAAGACTGTTATGAAGAATACATTTGTGGATTCAAAGATAGACCAACAGTTGTAAAGGCACTCTGTCTTCATATTGCACATGATTGTAACCTTGCCTGCCGATACTGTTTCGCAGAAGAAGGAGAATACAAGGGAAGACGTGCATTAATGAGTGCTGAAGTTGGTAAGAAAGCATTAGATTTTCTTGTAGAGAATTCAGGAAACCGTAGAAATCTGGAAGTTGATTTCTTTGGTGGAGAGCCTTTGATGAACTTTGATGTAGTGAAAGAGATCGTTGCATATGGACGTTCTTTGGAAGAAACACATGATAAGAAGTTCCGTTTTACATTGACAACAAATGGTGTATTACTAAACGATGATATCATGGAATTTGCCAATAAAGAGATGGATAACGTTGTATTAAGTGTGGATGGAAGAAAAGAAGTTCACGATTACATGAGACCATTCCGTAATGGAAAAGGAAGCTATGATTTTATTATCGACAAATTCAAGAAATTTGCAGACAGCAGAAACCAGCAGAAATATTATGTAAGAGGAACTTTTACACATCATAATTTAGATTTCTCAAAAGACGTTATGCATTTAGCAGATGCAGGATTCGAACAGATTTCTGTAGAACCTGTTGTGGCACCAGATACAGCAGATTATGCGATCACAGAAGAGGATCTTCCAATTCTGATGGATGAATATGATCTTCTTGCAAAAGAGATGATCAAAAGAGAGAAGGAAGGAAAAGGATTTACCTTCTTCCACTTTATGATCGACTTAACAGGAGGGCCATGTGTTGCAAAACGTTTATCCGGATGTGGTTCAGGAACAGAATATCTTGCAGTGACTCCATGGGGAGATTTATATCCATGCCATCAGTTTGTAGGAGAAGAAGACTTCTTAATGGGTAATGTTTACGAAGGAGTCAAGAAAGATGAGATCGTCAAAGAATTCAAGGCATGTAATGTATACTCCAAAGAAGAATGTAAAAAATGTTTTGCAAGATTCTATTGCAGTGGTGGATGCAGTGCAAACTCTTATAACTTTAACGGTACGATCGATGGAACTTATGAGATCGGATGTAAATTAGAGCGCAAGAGGGTAGAATGTGCATTAATGGTAAAGGCAGCATTGGCATTAGAAGGGGAGACGGAGAATGAAGAAGCGTAATAGCAGTGGCAAGTATATTGCAGGGCTCATTTTACTGATCGCTTTGTGTGTATTTGGAGCATTTATCACAACCAAAGGAATCACAAAGAAGAAGATCGGTCGAGCAAGCAATATCGAACTTGGATTAGACCTTGCAGGTGGAGTTAGCATTACATACGAAGTAGATGGTAAGAATGTATCCGACAGTGATATGAAAGATACTGTATACAAACTTCAGAAGCGTGTAGAAGGGTACAGTACAGAAGCAGAAGTTTATCAGGAAGGAAAAGATCGTATCAATATCGAGATTCCTGGAGTAACAGATGCAAACAAGATTTTAGATGAGCTTGGTAAACCAGGAACACTTTCTTTTGCTGTCCAGAAACAGGTAAAAGTAAAGAAGAATGGAAAAACAACGACTCAGACAACATTAGATACTGTATTGACAGGTCAAAATGTTAAGAAAGCCAAAGCTGTAACTAATCAGAATCAGACAACTGGTAAGAAAGAATATTTAGTTGCACTTGAATTTGATGCTAAGGGAACAAAGGCATTTGCGAAAGCTACAAAAGCCAATATTGGAAAACCAATTTATATTATCTATGATAATCAGGTGATCAGTGCCCCAAATGTACAGGAAGCGATCACAAAAGGAGAATGTACGATCGATGGTATGGAAAGTTATGAAGCAGCAGAGAATTTAGCTTCATCAATTCGAATCGGTTCCTTACCAGTGAAATTAAACGAATTACGCTCTAACGTAGTATCTGCGAAATTAGGAGTGAATGCGATCCAGACAACGGTCAAAGCAGGAGTCATCGGATTTGTACTGGTATGCTTGATCATGATCGCATTTTATGCAGTGCCTGGTGTGATTGCGTGTGTGGCACTTGCGATCTATATGCTGATGATGTTATTAGCACTGAATGGATTTAATGCGACACTGACATTGCCGGGACTTGCAGGTATCATCCTCGGTATCGGTATGGCAGTTGATGCAAACGTTATCATTTATGCCAGAATTCAGGAAGAGATCGGGGCAGGAAAGAGTACAGGAGCAGCGATCAAATCTGGATTCGGAAAGGCAGCATCAGCGATCATCGATGGTAACGTTACAACATTGATCGCAGTATTAGTTTTATGGTTTAAAGGATCAGGAACGGTCAAAGGATTTGCTCAGACACTTGGAATGAGTGTATTGATCTCTATGTTTACAGCACTTGTGATCAGCCGATTCCTTGTATATGCGGCATATCATTTTGGACTTCGCGACAAGAAATGGTATGGAAAACCAAGAACGATCAAAACAAGAGATTTTGTCCGTACAGGTAAGAAATACGTTGCAGTTGCAGGTGTGATCATTTTGATCGGACTTGCTGCACTTCCAATGAATCGAAGCAAGATTGGATCAATCTTGAATTATGATCTGGAATTTTCAGGTGGTACAGCATCTACGATCACATTCAAGGATGACCAGAAAGTCAATGATTCTCTGGAAAAACAGGTTGTGAAAGCTTACGAGAAAGTCAGCAAGTCAACCTCTGTTCAGAGTCAGAAAGTAAAAGCAAACAATCAGATGGTTGTAAAAAGTGTAGAATTGAATCTGAGTCAGAGAAAACAGATCGAAAATACATTAAAGAAAGATTATAAAGTAAAATCTGTAACAACAGAGAATATCAGTTCAACGATCAGTAATGAAATGCAAAGAGATGCATTTATTTCCGTTGTGATCTCAGCGATCTGTATGCTGATCTACATTGCGATCCGATTCAAAGACGTGAAGTTTGGATCCAGTGCGATCATCGCATTGATCAATGACGTATTAGTCGTATTTGCAGCATATTCTGTTGGAAGATTGTCTGTTGGTGGAACATTTATCGCATGTATGTTAACGATCATTGGATATTCTATCAACTCAACGATCGTTATCTTTGACCGTATCCGTGAGAATCTGAAACTTCAGACGATCCGGACAAGAGATGATATTAAAGCACTTGTAAATCAGAGTATTTCAAGTACATTGGTTCGTACGATCAATACAAGTTTGACAACATTTGTTATGGTGTTAGCGCTATTCATCTGCGGAGTATCCTCCCTAAGAGAATTTGCATTAGCATTGATGGTGGGTGTGATCGGAGGAGCGTTCTCTTCTGTATTTTTAACCGGACCACTTTGGTATATGATGAAGACGCGAATTGGATCAGATGCGATCAAAGAAAATCAGGCAGCCAGTCAAGCACAGCCAGAGAAGATCACAGCAAATCCAAACCGCAAGAAAAAGAAGAAAAAGAAAAGAAAATAAAACATTCAAAAAGAGTATTCAGTAAATACTGGATGCTCTTTTTTATGAAAAATGGAGTAAGATGATGGAACAGTGGTATCTGTATAAGAAAAAGGCTGATTTTAATCAGATTGGAGAAAAGTTTAACATAGATCCAGTGATCGCACGGCTGATCCGCAACAGGGATGTGGTTGGGGATGAACAAATACAGCAGTATCTGTATGGAGAACTTTCAGATATTTCAGATCCTTTTTTGATGAAAGGCGTCAAAGAAGGAGTTGAGATTTTGAAGCAAAAGGTACAAGAGGGGAAAACGATCCGTATTATTTCAGATTATGATGTAGATGGAGTTGTCTCAAATTATATTTTGTGGAAAGCGATTCATGATCTTGGTGGAAAGATTGATTTTCAGATTCCAGACCGCATGAAAGACGGCTATGGAATTAATGAAAATATCATTGAAAAAGCAGTGGAAGACCAGATTGATACGATCCTTACCTGTGATAATGGGATTGCAGCAGCAGATGCAGTTGCATACGGCAAAGAACATGGACTGACAATGATCATTACGGATCATCATGATGTGCCATTTGATACCGATGAAGCAGGAATGAGAAAAGAGGTTCTTCCACCAGCAGATGTAGTGATCAATCCAAAGCAAGAAGCATGCAATTATCCGTATCCGTTACTTTGTGGAGCAGGAGTGGCTTTTCAGTTTATGAGGGCATTTTATCAGGCAATGGAAGAAGATGAAAGCCAATTGGAAGAGTTGTTATCCATGCTTGCGATCGCGACTGTTTGTGATGTGGTAGATCTGACAGGAGAAAACAGAATCTTTGTCAAAGAAGGATTACGCCGAATCAAAGATACACAAAATATCGGGTTGAAAGCATTGCTGAATGTGCATGATCTGATGGATAAACAGATACAGTCTTATGCACTAGGATTTATTGTTGGACCATGTATCAATGCGAGCGGACGTTTGGAATCTGCCGAAAAAGCATTGAATCTATTTCTGGAAGAAGATGAAGAGAAGGCAAAACAGACAGCAGAAGAATTAAAAGAACTGAATGATCTTCGGAAAACTATGACAGAAAATGGTGTAAAAGAGGCACTGGGACAGGCGTTCGAATATGAAGCAAAAGGAGATAAAGTGCTTGTATTATATCTTCCAGAATGTCATGAAAGTATTGCAGGTATCATAGCAGGAAGGATCAAGGACCGCTTAAATCATCCAGCATTTGTCTTAACAGATGCAAAAGAAGGAATCAAAGGTTCTGGACGTTCCATCGAAGGATATTCCATGTTTGAAGAGATGATGAAAGTCAAAGAGGTGTTCACAAAGTTTGGGGGACATCCAATGGCAGCAGGATGCTCTTTGAAAAAAGAAAAATTACAGGAATTCCGCAAAAAGATCAATGAGAACTGTACCCTTGAGAAAAAAGATTTTGCAAAGAAAGTACAGATTGATATTGATATGCCAGTTGATTATATCACCATGGATCTGATCCATCAGTTATCTGTTTTAGAGCCATTTGGAAAAGAAAATAAAAAACCATTATTTGCACACAGAAAGTTAAAAGTGGAACGTGTGAATGTTTTTGGAAAAAATAGAAATGTGATAAAATTAGCATTAAAGAGTAGTCAGGGAACTAGGATTGATGGTATGATTTTTGAGGATGAAGATGAATTTCGAGAGAAAATGGGAACATCAAAGTATATCACATGTACATATTATCCAGTGATCAATGAGTATCAGGGATATAAAAGTCTTCAGATCAACATTCAAAATTATTTTTTTGTGGAGGAATAGCATGAGTAAGATAAAATTAGTAGCAATGGATTTAGATAATACACTCTTAGACAGCGAGAAACAGATTTCAAAACACACAGAAGAAGTTCTAAAAGAAGCGATCAGAAGGGGTGTTTATATAGTTCCAGCAACAGGACGTATTTTTAAAGCAATTCCAGAATTTTTAAGAGATATTCCAGGCGTTCGATATGCTGTTTGCTGTAACGGGGCAACTGTTTATGATCAGAAAGAAGATAAGATCATATATACAAATCATCTACCAAAAGAAACGGTATTTTCGTTGTTTGATATTTTGGAAAAATATCATTGTACACGTGATATTTATCAGAATGGGCAAGGGTATATGGAACGATGCTATTTTGACCATCTTGCAGAGTATGGTGTATCAGATCATGTATTAAAACTTGTGAGAGATACAAGACTGCCGCTGGATGATCTGCGAAAGTACATTGAAGAGCATCCGCTGGGAATTGAGAAGATCAATGTATTTTTTGATGATATGGAAGAGCGGGAAACGGCAAGACAAGAATTAATCGAGAAAAATATTGCGAGTGTATCAAGTTCTCTGGGAAATAACATTGAAATAAATCAGATTGGATGTGATAAAGGAGATGGACTTTTACATCTGGCAGAGCAAATTGGACTATCTATGGATGAAGTGATGGCATGTGGAGATGCAGGAAATGATACGATGATGATCAAAGCTGTAGGAACCGGTGTTGTTATGGAAAATGGACAACCTGATCTGAAAGAGATCGCAGACTTTGTGACAAAGACAAATAATGAAGATGGTGTTGCATATGCAATTGAAAAATTAGTCTTTGAAGCATAAGATGTGAAAAAAATGTGAACATGGATCATGACCATTCATTTTTATTGACGAGGGTATCCAAAGTGGTATAATAAGTATGTTTAAATAGTTAGGGGGAACAATGAAAGATGAGAAAAACACGTAAAACAGCAGCTGTAGTAGCTCTGTATACGTTTTTGATGCTTGGATCAGTGTCTGTGGTCAGAGCAGATCAGCCAGTCACAAGAGAGCAAATAAGCAGTGAACAGACTGAGACCAAGACAGATTCTTCTGCCCAGACGACAGAAAGTGAAGCAACGACAGAGACAACAACACAGACGACTCAGGCAAAGCCGACAACGGAAGCAACAACGCATACGCATACAACGGCTGCAGCAACACATACAAAGAAACATACAGCGGTAACGCATACAAAGAAGCAAAAGACAAAGTCTGATCAAGATAAGAAGAAAGATAAAAAAGATAAGAAAAAAGACAAGAAAGATAAAAAATCTATCATTCCAAAAGTATATAATGATCATAGTCTTGAGATGAAAGATAAGAAAGAGACGATACAGGGATTTATTTACTTTAATCAGGCAGATGCAGCATGGAATGACAATGGATATCAGATCAAAAGCAGTGGATGCGGACCAAGCGCTATGGCAGTTTGTATCAGTTCGCTGACGAATAAATGGGTAACTCCAGTTGATACAACAGTATGGGCATATAAGAATGGCTATTACAGTAGTGCTGGAGCAAGTCATGAGATGGTCCCAGCACTGGCACAACAGTATAAACTGGAATGTCATGGACTTGGAAGTGATGTCAGCAAGGTTAGAGATGCATTGAAGAAGAAGCATCCAGTAGTAGCACTGATGGGGCCAGGATATTTTACGAAGAAAGGTCATTTTATCGTATTGGTTGCGATCGATGATAATGATCAGGTAACGGTTGCAGATGTTGGAAGCAGACAGCGTACACAGTACAAATATCCACTAAAAGAAGTGATCGCACAGACGAAGTCAGCATCAGCAGGAGGTCCATGCTGGGAGATTTATTCTGATCAAAAGATATCTGCGAAGGCTGATAAGAAGGCAAAGCAGCTGAAAGCTGAGAAGAAATACAGAAGCAAAGAATTTAAAGCAATGTATAATGAGATCAAGTCAGTATTGCAGAAGAATTATCAGTTAGCGGTTCCACTAAAGAAAGGAACACTAGTTAGTGAAGAACAGTTTGTTACGATCACATCCTTAGGAATCAACGATAAAGTTTCCGTAATGGATGAGAGCAAGAAGTTAACAAGTGATGTCGATCTTGACACAGTAGTAGATGAGATTCAGGCAGAGGCAGTCAAAGATTCTTTTTGGAATACGATCATGATCGCACCTGACAAAACTAATTTAACAGATAAATAAAATAGTATATATTACATAAAGAAAAGCACAGAATCATTGAGTATGATCAATGATTTCTGTGCTTTTTCTATTCTAAAAAATAGGAGGAAAGAAAAATGAAGATTCAAAATATGATCAAAAAAATAATGATTGCTGTATTATCTGCAGCAATGATGCTTGCACCTATCGTTAATATCAAAGCGGCATCAACAGATGTGGTCGATACAAGCAAAACCGGATCTATAACGATCCACAAATATGACATGACAGCAGCAAAACAGGCCGGTGTTAACACCAGTCAGTTTACACCAACAGGAAAACAGGACGCTGCTGCGGAAGCAGCCTTGGAAAAATATGCGATCAAAGGTGTGGAATTTAGTTACCTGCGAGTTGGAGATGTTGAACAGCAGAGTGAGAATGGAAAGATTCAGATGATCTATGAACTTCCAACCACAATACAGCAGATTTTGGGTTTGACATCTTCTGATGCAGCTAAAACAGAAGGAAGTAAGACATATTTTACAAGCCAGCAGATCAATGAGAAACTTGCCAAGGCATTAGAAGATAATACGGTAACGAAAGACAAATTAGAAGATTACATGGGAAAGAATGGGACAGCCATGGATGAGACTAATGCTAATGGTGTGACAAGTAAAGACAAATTGCCACTGGGTCTTTACCTGATCGTTGAGACAAAGGCACCAGAAAATGTAACTTACACAATAAATCCATGGTTTGTACAGTTGCCATCCACGGATTCTAAGGGAGATGACTGGTTCTATGATGTGATCTGTTATCCAAAGAATGAAACTGGAAATCCAACACTTGACAAAAGAGTACGCAATAATCCAGATCAGGACAATGTAACAACTGCCAATACAGACAGACTGGCAGATTTTACTTCTGCAAGAAATGAATATAAATATCAGAGTACCGTGACAGCATCTAAAGCAGAAAGACTGGATTATCAGTTCATTTCCAAATTGCCACATATCACATCATCAACAACCTACCTGTCAACTTATACATTTAACGATACGATGGCAAAAGGAATGACATATGGGAAAGATGCCGTGATCGCAATCTATGAAACTAAGGATGCAGCGGACAGAACAAATGTGAATAATGTTGAGAAGAGTGGAGCATTGGCTGTATGGAAGAGTTCCGACACGGATCCAAAGTTTGCAGCAACATACGGAAAATCTGGAGACGATCCTGCAATGAAGATTGAGATGACAAAAGCAGGACTTAATGAGTTGAATAAGAAATATTCTGATAAATATATCGTTGTATATTATACAGCTAAGGTGAATACAGATGACAGCGTTATTCTTGGTGATAAAGGAAATCCAAACGATGTATCCCTTATGTGGAAGAGAACAAATACGAATTATTATGATATTTTAAAAGACAAATGTATCGTATACTCTTACGGATATGATCTGACAAAGAAATTTTCTGACAGCAAGGGAGATGCAACAAAGGTTAAATTCGTTGTAAAAAATAAGACAGATAATTACTATCTGGTAGCAAGAGCAGATAGAGCAGGTGTTTATCAGGTAACAGGAAAGTCTGCAAAAGAAGCTGATGCGACTCAGTTTAGTCCGTCTTCTGATGGAAAACTTGTGATCAATGGGATCGAAGGAGATGAATATGGATTTACAGAAACACACTCCGATGCAGGATACTCCCTGTTAAAGAAAGAAGTGATCGTTAAGGTCAAAGAGACAAAAGCAGATATCACACCAACCGAAGCAAACATCACAGGGATCCAGAGTAAGTCTGATGCAGATTCCACAGCAAATGATGGAGTTCCTAATGGTTCGGTATTAAAGAATGATGTGACGGTTCAGACTACAGCAGCGAGTGCGACTGTGGATGAGACAAAGGCAACGATGACAAAACACGATGATTCTGGAAATGCATATATCAATATGCAGATCACAAATCAGAAGCAGTTCATGCTGCCAATGACAGGTGGGGCAGGAAACTATCTTCTGATCATTGCAGGGGTTGTTGTTGCTGGATGTGGGATCTTGATCTTGAACAAAAACAGAGGACGATCACAAAGATAAAATGAAACAAAAGATCATACCGATTCTGGTTATTCTGGCCGGCTTTTTTCTGCTGTCTTATCCATTTGTAAGCAACTATCTGTTTGAAAAGAGTGCAGGTTCGACAGTGGAAAGTTATCAGGAAAAGGCAGCCGGAATGGATCAGGCGATCATAAAAAAAGTAATGGATGAAGCAAAACAGTATAATGGGGAATTGATGCGATCTTCAGTACAGTTGACTGATCCGTTTAAGGTAAAACGTTTGGATGGAGAGATGGTTCATTATAATAGAATATTAAATATTGATGGATCATCGATCATGGGATATTTAAAGATTCCTTGCATTTCAATTAATCTGCCGATCTATCATGGGACAAGTGGGACAGTTTTGGAACATGGGATCGGACATCTGGCTACATCTTCCTTTCCGATTGGAGGAAAAGATACCCATGCGGTGCTGACTGGACATACTGGGCTTAGTTCTGCAAAAATCTTTACAGATCTGACAGAGATGAAAAAGGGAGATTTCTTTTTTATACATGTATTGGATAAAAAGCTTGCTTACAGTGTGGATCAGATCACAGTCGTGGAACCACAAGATACAAAGAAACTTCAGATCATGGAAGGAAAAGATCATGTAACATTGGTTACTTGCACACCCTATGGAGTTAATGACAAGCGTTTATTAGTCCGAGGAGTTCGCACAGCTTATCATGCAAAAGAGGAAGAGATAAGAGCAAGAAATCATCATTCGCAATGGATGGAAGTTTACAAACGGGCCATCTTTGCGGGACTATTGATCATTTGTGTATTGATCGCAGCCAGAAAAGTATATGAAAAGATGAAAAGAAAAAGCGGAGAAAGGAGATATGGGTGAAACAAAAGATCATAAATATTGTTGGAATCTTTTTTCTAGTGATAGGGATCACGTTACTGCTTTATCCGGAGATTATATCATATCTGAAACAAAAACAGTCCGATCAGACAGTGAAAGAACTGACGCAGAGGAGAAGCAAAAGAAAACAGGATGATCTACTGTATCAAAAAGCAGTCTGCTATAACAGGAAGATATTCAAAGAAAAACAAGCAGGACTAAAGGATGTATTCAGTTACCGCAGTGCACCGATCGTCTTAAGAAATGAAAAGAATACCTTCGGTTACATTAAGATACCGAAGATGAAACAGAAACTTCCATTATATTTGGGAGCGACGATGGAAAATATGAGAAAAGGAGCAGCGATCATGGGACAGACATCCCTGCCAGTAGGACAAAAAGACAGCAACTGCGTGATCGCTGCACATCGGGGATATCGGGGAATTCCGTATTTTCGGGACATCGAACAGTTAAAAACAGGCGATCAGGTGATCATTAGGAATCTATGGGAAAGACTGGATTATCGGGTTACAAAGATTAAAGTGATCGATCCATATGATATGGACAAAATTCTGATTCAAAAAGGGAAAGATATGGTCACACTTTTAACCTGTCATCCGTACCGAGGACATGGAAGATATCGGTATGTGGTGTACTGTATGAGGAATCATGGACAGAAGATCAGGAAACAAAAGGAAGATAGATAAAAATAGATGGAGAGGAGGATATGATGAAGAATGCAAAAAAGATCCTGGAAAGAAAACGAAAGATCATAGTGGTATTAGTGGTCATGGTTTCATTTGTTTCTGTTCTGGCATGGTATCAGATGAAGAAGGCACATGCTTATCAATCATATAATACAGGAGGAAACAAACATTTTAAAGATGGACATTTAACAGTGAACATCAATGGACCAAATGGGAAAAGCGATAGTCTGACAATGTATATTCATAGTGATGAATATGAAAAAAATAAAAATGTCAGCGGTGGGACATTTAATAATTCCAGACATCCATATACGGTAACGACGTATTCCGGTGGAGGCGGAGATTATAAGCTTACAGTGAATAAACAGACGATATATTCAGAGAAGAACAGTAACAACAACTATACACTTTTAACGATCAAAGTCTGGTATCTGTTACCGGCCCATGAACAGCATCGATCCTGGGAATGGGTAACGGTGGATAAACCAGTATTTTCAGATCCGAGCAAGGATATAACGCTTTATTGTGGAGGAAATGATGGATTTTGGGAAAATTCCTATCATGATACTCAAGAACATTGGAAATCAGTAAATATCCATGTCAGTACTGGATTGGTCGGAGTGGCCTCTGCTGACAGAGATGGATGGAAAACTTATGACTGGTGTTCTATAAATCTGAATCTGGAAAAGCCAAGCCGTAGCATTTATTACAACGGAAATGGTGGAGATGGTGCAGATGTAACATGGAATTTTACGGATGGAGATTATTTTTCGTTTCCAACGGTATCAAGAAGAGGTTATACCTTGGAAGGATGGCTGGATGAAGGAACAAAATGGATGTCCAATACAGGCTGGCTGGTATGTGGTAATTATACAGAGACAGCCCAGTGGACAGCGAATACATACACTGTAAACTATGATGGAAATGGAGAAGATTCTGGATATGTGAATGATGGGACAGCCACGTACGATCAAAATTACAGCTTTGCTGAGAATGGATACACGAAAAAAGGCTATGCCTTTGTTGGATGGAATACAGATAAACATGCGGTGAGAGCACGGTATTCTCCAGGAGAGACGATCACATGGAGTAACACGGAGGGTATAACACTTTATGCTGTTTGGTCCAAGAACTCTTATGAAGTAACATTTGATGGAAATGGTGCATCAGGCAGCAAAAAGACTGTGGAATTAAAATATGGACAGGATGATATCCTGCCAGCAAATACATTTGAACGGCCGGGATATACCTTCCTTGGATGGAGTGAAGATCCGAATGCGATCAAAGCAAAATATACCGATAGACAGGCAGTCAATACTCTCTGCGATGCTGGACAGACTTGTGAATTGTATGCTGTCTGGAAGAAAACAGATGGATCATTCGACACACACAACATTATTCATGATGACGGCATGTTTAATGGCTCGATCGAACTGGAAGGGCAGAATGGAACTGGATTTTCGAGAGACCACGTAGATTCTGAGTATGGAAGGATCGACAAGGAAGGGCAGCCAGGATATTTCACAAACCGTTACAAGTAAAAAGGAGGAAGAAAGTTTGAAACAAATGAAGACGATCTGTAAAAAGATATCGGTAAGTATTCTTACCCTCCTGATGATCATGACAATGTATCTGAGTGGTTCAGGAGAATCACTGTTCCTGAAGAATAGAGACGTCAAGGCTTTCACAGGAAAAGCCAAACTGGTGATGAGCCAGGCATTATCAAGTAATAAGATCTCAGAGATCGATCGTCCTGCATCAGAAGGTCTGTGGAGTATGACAGCTGACGGACACAGAGTGTTTTGCTTAAACTCTGGAAAGACCATGTGTTCTGGAGATACCTTAAAATACAAGACGATCAATGCAGCAACTTATGAAAAAAAGGGAATTGCAAAAGCATTAAACTGGTATTTCAGATCAAGCGGCAAGAATACAAAAGATCTGTCATTGTGTCAGGCATACATCTGGGCATGTGGACATGGAGCGAATAAGCAAAATACCGTTTATCAGGCAGGAAAAAATGTGGACAGAGGTTATTCGCAGAAAGATGCAAAAAAGTTCTGTAAAATGATCAGTGATCAGGATCCAGAAGGAACGATCTACTATTATACAGTGAAGAAATGTGTGAAAAAGAAGAAACTGGATTCCCATCAGGTTTTGTTCGGATTTCGTCATACACCGCCAGATATTGAAAAAGCGAAAACGAGTGCAACAAAGTCAGGAACCAGCCCAGATAATGTAAGGATCAAGATCAAAAAGAAAGATGCGGAAACAAGAGCAGGGCTTTCTGGAGCAGTATTTCAGATCTATATGGATGGGAATTATCAAGGAAGTGTAACAACCGATGACAATGGAGAAGCTTCTTATACTGTTCAAAGAACGGTAAGTTATAGTGTGACATCAACGAAAAAGACTTATGTAAAGAATTGGAACGATCTTTCAAAAAGTCAGCAAAAAGAAGCGACAGATAATGGCTGGTACGATTCTTCGGCAAAAGCATATGCTGTGGCAATGCAGGAAGCACAAAAACTTGCAGAGCAGAAGATTTCAGCCTTAAAGAGTGCCTCGGTCCACACTTGGATGGTCAGGGAAACAAAATCCCCATTCGGACACCTGATCCCAGATCAGACAGATCAGAGCAAAATGGAACAGGGTGGAGTCAGATCATTCACATTTAACTATACCAATGAATTTCAAAAGAGTGATCTGGAAATCTTTAAACAGGGAACTGTAAAGAATAAACGAGGGGATCTAGGAGTTGAAGCAAACTTGCAGAATGCTGTCTATGAGCTATATGCTGACCATGATATTACAGGCTCCGATAACAAGAGTGTTGTCTATAAAGCAGGAACACTTGTGACACAGATGGTAACTGATGCGGATGGTTATGCAAAAGTGACAGATCTGTATCCGGGATATTACCGTTTACATGAGAAGTATGCTCCGTTGGGATATAAGTTATCTAGTAATGATATATCAGTCACGGTCAATAAAAATACATCCAAGTATCTGAAGGAACAGCAATATGAAGGAATAATACAAGTTGTAAAGACGTTTGGCGAGGAAAATGTTCCAGAAGCACAGGCAGTTTTTGAGGTTTATGATTCCAAGAATAACTTAAAACAGACGATCACAACGAATGACAAAGGGATCGCAGAAACAGATTTACTTCCTTATGGAGCTTACCGTATTCATCAGACGAAAACGACCGATGGATATGATATGGTACCGGACAAATGGGTAAGCATTGATGGATCTAAAATGATCTATAAGGTTGAATCAAACGATCCAAAGCAGCATGCAGGGATCATGTTGACAAAGGTTACAAGGATCAGTGATAAGGAAACTGGAACTTATACAAAAAAAGAAGAATATAAGGCAGAATTCCAGATCATCGATCAGTCGACAAAGAAAGTCATAGAAACATTGATCACGGATGAAAATGGTGCAGCTCAATCTGGAAAGTTAGATCCTGGCATCTACACGGTTCATCAGACAAAAGGAAGTGATAATTATAAGATTGCTGATGATTTTGATGTAACGATCAAAGATGGCGATAAGAAATTTAAAAAATTTGAGCTGGATAATTATTATAATGGAAACAAGATCCGGGTCAGAAAAACGATGGTCAAGAATGGAAAGTCTAAACCAGAACCAGGGGCTGAGTTTGTTGTACTGGATGAATCTATGGTGAAAGATTTCAAGGATCAGACATTGGCAACGTCACAGGACAGGCTTCATTACATTGAAAAACTGAAAAAAGATAATAGAGATGCAATTCTTGGAACATTAGTCACAGATTCCGAAGGAAAGGCAGCGATGCTCTTAAAAGATTTCGTAAAGAAGACAGGGTTTATAGTCGTGCAGACCAGAGGTGTCGAAGACTATGACCTTGCGCTACCGCAGTATTCCACAGAAATGAAAGCATCGATCGAGGATGAAGTCAAAGTGTATGAATTCGTTTTAAAAGACGATTATACAAAATCCGCAAAGATTTCGATCAAAAAGCAAATGTCCGTAAATAAAGATAAGTATGTACCGGAATCTGGGGCGGAATTTCAGATCATTGATCCGCATGGAGAAGTGGTCGATACTCTGATAACTGATGAAAAAGGAGAAGCAACTTCAATCTCGTTAGCGATCGGTGTTTATACATTGCATCAGATCAAGGGTGATCCAAAGCATGAAATGATGGAAGATGAAGATGTGGTTTTGATCAAGTCTGATGTCCATAAGACAGTCACGTTTGGTCCGTATAAAGATGATGAAAATAAGATCAGGATCGAACTAGTCAAACGTTCATCAGAGACAAAGAAGCTGTTAAATGATGCAGTCTATGAAATCTATGATGAAGATCAGGATATTGTGGCAACTTTGACTACAGGAACGAGTGGAGATGGAACTGCAGAGTGCTATCTTCCATATGGAAAATATACGATCAAGGAAACTGCTGCGCCAGCAGGCTACAACATGGATGACGCAGAAGAAAAATCTTTTGAGTTAAGCGGGGAATCCACAAGCATCAAGATCACGTACGATAATGCTGGAAATGGAAGCTGCAGGTTTGAACAGATGGATACGCCAGTCTATGGAGAAATTACGTTCAGTAAGACGGGAGATATCTTAACAGATTATGACAAGGATTCTCAGAGTTTTATCTATGACAACGATCAGATCGCAGGAGCAGTCTATGGGCTGTATGCGGATGAGAATATCAAGAAAGATGACGGAACGCTCGTCTGGAAGAAGGATGAACTGATCGATCAAAAGACAACGACAAAAGAGAAGGAGATCCATTTTACAAGAAAGGATATGGATGGAAAAGAAACAACTAACTTCTATTTAGGAAAGTATTACATAAAAGAGATCAAGTCTCCGACAGGCTATATCAAAGATCAGGAAAAACATGAAGTAGAACTGACATGGGATACAACTGCAGGAAGTATCAATGATATTCGTGATGATGATAAAGTACCAGACAAGGAAGATCCGTTTGGAAATGAAGACAATAATGTAAGTACAGGTATTTATGTGTTGGAAAAAGGCGAAAAATTGAACCAGAAGATCAAGGATGCGGAATCTGTGACTTTCACGTGGAAGAGTGCACCAGAAGGAGCTGTGACAACGGATGTTTCTCAGAATAAAGATGGCAGTATTGTGCTTTGGAACGATGATGGAGATTGTTATATCTCAAGTCAAAGAGCCGGACAGGTCATCTACATGAATGCAATATCATCTAAAATGTTTAAAAATTGCAGGAATCTAACAGAGATCAATTTTAAAAATATTGATACATCCGCAGTCGTGGATATGAGTCAGATGTTTTATGCCATGGATTCCATCAAAACACTCGATCTTTCATCTTTCAACACCTCCAATGTAGAAGATGTCAGCCAGATGTTCTATGGAAATCCAGTTCTTAAGACAACATATGTCATGGATCAGATATTAAAGATCGAAGAAGATAAGTTTATCGAGGAACATCCGTTAAAGATCGTTGCCATGCCAAAGAACAGGTTCTTAAAAGGTGATAAATTCAAGGCAGAGGACTTTAGCTGGAGAATCCTTTATGATGACGATGGAGCAGAAGATATGGAAGTGACGGATAAAGATGTGGCATTTACACCGACATATGCAGAAAAATCAGGAAAATACGAGATCAATATCAGTTTTAACAACCAAGGATCGTATAAAGATCTGCCAGAGAAAACAATCAAGACTACGGTAGAGGTTCTGGATCCAGAAGAGGAAGATATTGCCTTAAAGGTTGCAAAGAAAGCAAGTATTCATGTCAAATCTAATGATACTCTGCAAAAATACGGCATCCATCTGATCAAGACCGATCAAGACGGAAACAAGCTGGCGGGAGCCATATTTGCCTTAAAAGCGAAAACAGATATCGTTAATAGCAAAGGAGAAAATATCTTTAAGAAGGGTGATACGATCGCCACCACTACATCACAGGATGATCAGTTTGAATATCTGGAATTTATTGGATTGCCGACCGATATCTATGCAAAGGATGGAACAGACAGTGATATGTATGAGGTAGAAGAAATCTACGCACCAGATGGATATGAGAAATCGGACAAGACATTAACATTTAAGGGTAAAGTGATCAATGATACGAAAGAAAATCTTATTCATGATGTAAAAGCCGAGAATAATACGGATAATGATACAACAACATATGTGCATGATTCAGATACTTTAGTCAACCAGAAACTGGATTATATTGCATTGAAGAAGATATGGGATGATCATGACAATGCAGCAAAGATCCGTCCAGATGTTGTTACGATCAAGGCAACACATAAGACAACAAAAGAAGTAAAGGTGTATACACTGACAAAAGATAATAACTGGACAATGTTTACGGATATCAAGAAGGATGATCGTGAAAAGTGGGAGTTTCGTGAAGATGTTCCCGAAGGTTATACTTTGACGAGTACACACTGGAATGATGCGATGTATGTAATTTCGTTTACGAACTTCCATGAAAATCCAGAATATGTCGATATCAATGTACAAAAGGTTTGGGAAGATGGTGACAATGGAGATGATCTGAGGCCGATATCGATCAAAGCTCAATTATATAGAAATGGTGAGAAATACAAGAATGCTATTACATTAGACGAAACAAATAACTGGTCAGATGATGTAACGTATCATTGCCTCGATAAGTATGACAAAGCTGGCGAACCATTTGAGTATGAAGTGAAAGAAGAAGTCTATGATAAGCTGACAGGTAATGCAAAAACAGGATATGTCGATACTTATGAGACAAATGAGACAATAGATGATGATGGTACAACAACGAAGAATATCATGATCACGAATACGCATACACCAGATACGACGAAGAAAAAGGTTAAAAAGGTATGGAATGATCATGGGAATAAAGATGGCATACGTCCCAAATCTGTTTTAGTTAATCTGTTGGCTGATGGTAAAGTGGAAGAAACATTGATGCTCAGTGCGAAGAATAACTGGAAAGCGTCCAGTAAGGTACTTCCTGTGAAAGTCAATGGGAAAAAAGTCAATTATACATGGAAAGAAGTCGAAGAAGGATTGATCACGGGAGAATCTGAGATCGGATACAGACCAACCTATGATACGGATGAAAATGATCAGGATCTTACAGTGATCACAAACACACATGACCGTACAGGGCCGAAAGGAAGCATTACGATCACAAAAGCATTGGACCCAGGTAATCTGAATATGGATGTTGGGGATCCGACTTTTATATTTACACTGACTGGAACCGATGTCTATGGAAAGAAACACAGTTATGAGAAGAAAGTCAAATTCACAAAGGCAGAGGTTGAAAAACAGATGAAAGATCATCCGGGAGATCTGATCGAACTGTCTGTGACGTTTGATGATCTGGAATATGGTACTTATACGTGTAATGAAGGAGGTATGATCAAGTATTTCAAATTACTCAATATTACGAGCAACAGAAGCAATGCAACGATCGACCAGGAGAAAGAAACTGTGACGTTCGATATTGGATCAACTGGAACGACAGCTAAAGCACAATTGACAGGTGGAGCGAAGTTTATGAATCAGATGATCCAAGGATCTGTAAAACTTATCAAGAAAGATTCTAAGGGAAAATCATTAAGAAATATCGAATTTGTGATCACATCATCTGATGGAGCAGAAGTAGCGAAGGCCAAAACAGATTCTGCTGGAGAAGTCACTTTTGATGGACTGCTTCCTGATACTTATACGATCACAGAGACAAAGACAGCGGTTGGAAAGAATCTGTTAAAAGAACCAATCATCGTTACACTGCCAATGACGATGTCACAGGCAGAGGTGGATAAACAGAATGTGGATACAAGTAAAGCGATCAAACAGGGAAATGATTATTACTTCTATCATCTGACGTACAATGTTACGAATGATTCTATATTGGATCTTCCAAAGACAGGTGGACGGACAGATGAGCTTTCATTCATAGGAGGAATCATTCTGATTTTAGGAGGATTATTTTTATTGCATAGAAAATTTCGATAGAATCCGAAAAAATATAAAAAAATAAATTATGAAGAAACCACGTAAATAAGCCATTTTTTACGTGGTTTCTATCTATAAAATAAAAATATCAAAAAAAAATTAAAAAAAGTGTTGACATTCATCGAAAATAAGAGTATATTATATTTTGTCGTCAGGCAAGAGAGCTTGAGAGACACAAGGGATCATAGCTCAGCTGGGAGAGCATCTGCCT
>OHST01000546.1_pt1 | contig 20849 bp, 17 predicted proteins | sample 1578841 | NCBI WGS metagenome assembly OHST01 (sample SAMEA3879593, study PRJEB24766) | human gut metagenome | biome: human-associated habitat; feature: feces | place: USA | collected 1985/1987 | reverse complement strand
TGGGGCGTAGCCCCAAGCGGGGTGAGGGCGGCAGCCCCACACTCAGCCCCTTCCCACTGGGAAGGGGTTTGGGGATAGGGGTTGAACAAGCACTTTTTGAAAAAACAGACTTTTTCTACAGTCTGATGCCCCTGTCTTAACGGGGGCATTTTTCCTTATTATATTGACATTAAGCCGATGTAATGATACAATTGAAATATAATATAAACCGGAGTGTGAAATTTTGCTATCATCATTAATCGCCACGGTCGATTCACCGACCGATAAAGAACTGATAATACAGCTTTACAATACATATAAGCAATTTATGTACAATATCAGTATGTCGCTCCTCGGAAAGCGTGAAGACGCCGAGGATGCCGTCCAGGATTCATTCGTGAGGATTATTGACAATCTTGACAAGATAAACAATCCGTATTCCAGAAAAACAAAATCCTATATAACCGTTATCACCAAAAATGTTTGTCTTGATATGATACGCAGAAATCACAACGACGAAGAGCTTGAGGACAAGGATATTCCGTTTGAGGACAGCTATACGGATTTTGAAAACAGCAATGCGACATATGAACAGATTATCAAAAACCTAAGACAGCTGCCGCCAAGACTGAAAAACATAGCATTCCTGTTTTTTGTACAGCGGCTAAGCCCTAAAGAGATAGGCGAAATGCTGAATATCAACACTAATACGGTTTATGCGTATGTTTCAAGGATAAGAAAAATCCTGCTCGATACAAAGGATGAAAATATATGACCAACGATGAAAAAATCGCCATAGCTTTAAAAAGCGATTATCTGTCCGAGCTGTCTGTTTTTGAGACGCTCCCGAATTCAAGGATTAGACCCGGATTCGACAGACGGATGAAAAAAATGATAAGTGAATTATATACCGACACCGCAAAAACGGTAAGACGCCGCAGAGTAAAGCTGAAGCTGGCAATTGCCGTGATAATAGCCGCTACTGCCGCTCTGGCAACAGGCGGCACTATCTTGCTGAAGCACTGGGATACGTTTGCGGTCAAGGAAAATGACAAATATTCAGTCATACTGATCAGCGATGCCGAGAATTCGCCTCAGCGCATCACACGGTATTATGAGCCGGATCTTGACAAAACCGCGTACGCAACACGGCTTATAGAGAAAACCGAATATGCCTATATTGTCGAATACATAAATAAGCACGGCAAACAGCTGATTTTTACTCAATGCACAAGACCACAGATGGAAAATGCACAGATCGGAACGGAGGAGGCACAGATTCCTCCGGAAAAAGTCGAGCTGGGGGATACAAGTGCAATGTATTGTGTTTCCAAAAAAGGTATGGCATTTCTTATGTGGGATAACGGCGAGTATATGTTCCATATCACAGCGACCGGTTTTGGCAGGGACGAACTGTTCCGTACCGCAATGTCGATAAAAGAGTTAAGCGCAGATTAAGGCTGAAATTAACCCGATAAAATAAGAATTATAAGCGAGGAGCAACCATGAACAACAGAAAGGCAATTGTATTAAACGATAAATCCGTAAAAACAATCGGAAGAACCTATTTATATAACGATACGCTGTGGGCGGCATTTTCCGGTGCGGGTGCGGAATTCATTTTCACGGGTAAAAAACTCGAAATCACCGTTATAGGCGACTTTGCATCGACAGCGGGCAATGACGAGAATTTTACAAGAATCGCAATATATGTCGATAACGAACGTGTTGTAGACGATATGCTCGATGAAAAGGAAAAAACGTACAAGGTGCTTGAAAGCGAAAGTGCAGAATGCAGGAATGTAAGGATAATCAAGCTGTCCGAGTGCGCAATGTCAACATTCGGGATAAAGCCCGTTATGATTGCGGAGGATGAAAAGATAGAGCCTGCGCCCGCAAAAAATATAAAGATGGAATTTATAGGCGATTCTATAACCTGCGGATACGGAGTTGACGATCCCGATAAGGAGCATCATTTCAAAACAGCCACAGAAGATGTCACAAAAGCGTATGCGTATAAAACGGCTCTTGCGCTGAACGCCGACTACAGTATGGTTTCGGTGAGCGGCTACGGAATTATTTCCGGCTTTACGAATGACGGGAACAAGATTCCGCAGCAGACAATACCGCAATATTATGACAAGCTCGGCTTTTCGTATAATAAGTTTGCGGATAGTATCACGGTTTCGGAAACCGAGTGGGATTTTGAAAGGTACAAGCCGGATATTATAGTTATAAATCTCGGAACAAACGATATGAGCTATGCGACAACAGATGAGAGAAAAGCGGAATTCGAAGACGGTTATCTCGATTTTCTGAAGAAGGTACGCTCGCTCAATTCCGATTCCTATATATTCCAGACCTACGGCGTAATGGGAACTTCGCTTGAGGAAAATATCGAAAACGTCCGCAGAAAATATATGAGTGAAACAGGCGATGAACGAATCACGTTTATTCCGCTTACGATGCAGGACGAGGATGCTGACGGAATAGTGGCGGACTGGCACCCAAGCCCCAAGACGCACAGCCTGGTTTCCCGAAAGGTCACAGCGGCAATAAAGGAAACTCTCGGTTACAAATAACCGCCCGGATAAGCCCGAAGGCACTGGCATATCCGCATTATTTGAATGTTTGCGGCCGTCAGAACAGACAATTTTCAAAAATGACTTGACATCGGCAACCGATTAAGGTATAATATTTAATTGCATAGGCGCAAGACAGGCACACATCGGTGCCGAGTAATAACAGGAGGAAGAAAGAAATGAAAAGAACATACCAGCCTAAGAAGCTCCAGAGACAGAAAGAACACGGATTCAGAAAAAGAATGTCTACAAGAAACGGACGTAAGGTTCTCGCAAGAAGACGTGCAAAGGGCAGAAAGCACTTAAGCTACTGATTCTGTCAATGAATGAGTATGCAAAGAAATACGTCTGCATAAAAAAGGACAAGGAATTCAGATTTCTGTTCAAAAAAGGTGACAGTATTGTTACCGATGCATTCGTATGCTACGCAAGGGAAAGCAAGAGGCGGGTAAACCGCATAGGAATCGTTACAGGCAAGAAGGTCGGCAATGCCGTAAAACGCAGTCGTGCCAGAAGAGTCATAAGAGAAGCGTTCCGCCTTATTGAACCCCTGCTCCGTGAAAAGACACAAAAAAGATACGACTTTATTTTCGTTGCAAGGGCAAAAACCCCTGTGATGAAATCGACAGAGGTATATCTTCGGATGGAAAAGCAACTGCTGAAAAGATATGCCGCACCGGCGAATAATCAACCGGACAAAATACAAAAATAAAATGAAATATGTACTTTTATTTTTCGTAAAGATATACAGAATGACTTTGTCAAAATGGCTGCCTCGTTGTTGCCGCTTTACTCCGAGCTGTTCGGAATATGCGATGATCGCACTCCGCCGCTTCGGTGCGGTAAAGGGCAGCTATTTGGCTATACGGAGAATTATCAGATGCAACCCTTTTTCTGAGGGCGGCTATGACTATGTACCCGAACAATTTTATTTTTTCAAAAGGACCAAGCCGTAATATCGGCACTACTAACGGAGGGTGATTTCCATAGATTTCTTATACACCATAATCGGTACGCCTCTCGGCTACATTATGTGGCCTATTTATCTTCTTTTACAGAATTTCGGTTGGGCGATACTGATATTCACTGTAATAGTCAAAATAGCAATGCTGCCGCTTCAGATAAAGCAGCAGAAGAATATGGCGTTTTCTCAGCTGTTTGCTCCCAAGGTAAAGGAAATACAGCAGAAATACCGCAACAACCGTGAAAAGCAGGCAGAAGAAATGCAGAAGCTGCAGGCACAGGGCTATAACCCTGCCGGCGGCTGCGGACCTCTTGTTCTGACAATGGTAATACTGTTCGGCGTCATCGACGTCGTATATAAGCCCATGACACACATGGAGCATCTGTCATCGTCGGATATTTCAAGCACTATAACGGTAGCGCAAGAAACCGAATATGCAAAGATATTCTTAAACGAATACAACAAGCAGGATGCCGAGCTTATTTTAAAGTATAAGAACGGCGATAAGGATGCAATTTTCATTTCGGAATCCAACGACGGCACTCAGCTGACGCACGAGTTCAAGGATGACGAGAATTTCAAGAACAATTATACCGATAAGGATCCCAAAACGATCAGCACGGCAGACAGAGAAACCTACGGTTCATTCTCTGCCGAGCAGTACAGTGATTTAACAGGTGATAAGTCAAGACTTACAGCTGAAACAAAGAACAGACTTGCGGCTGTTGCAGGCAAGTACAAGGGTATGCAGATGGAGCTTCTTGCTCTTCAGGTTTATGAGCAGTACCCCGATACGTTCAAGGAAAGCAATATACTTTCAGATAATGTAAAGGACAGACTTGCAGCACTGTCACACAATATGATGTTCTGCGGTCTGAACTTCGGTTCAACACCTAAGCTTGCTTTCGAGCCGCTGATAATCATACCGATATTTGCGTTCGTTCTTTCACTTGTTCAGACTGTACTTTCCCAGTATCTCAACAAGAAGAACAATCCCGAAATGGCAAACGCAGGCGGTGCGGGTATGAAGGTAATGCTTTATATCATGCCCTTATTCTCACTGTGGATCTCGTTCAGCGTTCCTGCCGGAGTAGGTTTCTACTGGGGTGTCAACTATGCACTCGGCATTGTGCAGTCACTGGTAATGCAGAAGCTGTACAGCCCTGAAAAGCTCAGAGCCGAGGCTGAAGAGAAGATGAAGGAAAGAAAGCTCAAGGAAAGACAGGTCACAACGACCGCTGTTGTTACAGATGCCGATACAGGCGAAGAAAAGACCGTAACAAAGACTGAAACACTTTCACAGAAGGAAATCAACAGACGTAAGCTGGCGGCGGCAAGAAAAGCCGATGCCGAAAAATACGGCGAAGAATACCACGAAGAAGACGACGATTGAGAATCGACGGAAAGGACGGACTTATGAAAAAGATATATACAGGTAAGTCACTTGACGAACTCAAGGCGCTTGCCATATCAGAAATCAAGGAACTCGGTGTTGATGAAGCTGACATAAAGATAACCGTAGTTGAAGAACCTGTCAAGAAGCTGTTCGGCAAGAAGGGCGACTATAAGATAGAGGTTGAATTCGAAACTGTTACTGAAGCCGCTCCTGCTGTTGCTACTGATGAAACAGCTCCGGCAGAAGCTACTGAAGCCGCTCCTGCCGTAACAGATGCTGACCACACAGAAAAGGTAGCTATGGCTGCGGCTTATCTTGAAAAGGTTCTTACCGCTCTCGGAGTTGAGGACTTTAAGGTAAACATAATCGAAAAGGAAGATATAACTGTCCTTGATATAGTAGGCGAAAAGCTCGGTATCGTAATCGGCAGAAGAGGCGAAACACTCGACTCTTTACAGTACCTTGCAATTCTTGCAAGCAACCGTCACGATGAGCCTTACTGCCGTATCACAGTTGATTGCAACGGCTACAGGGATAAGAGAGAGGAAACTCTCAAGTCGCTTGCAGAGCGTACCGCTAACAAGGTGCTCCGTCAGGGCAGACGCATTACCCTTGAGCCTATGAATCCTTATGAGCGCCGTATCATTCACAGCAAGGTCGCTGAGATTGAGGGCGTATACAGCAACTCTATAGGCGAAGAGCCTTACAGAAAGGTCGTTATCTCGGCTTCTCAGCCTCACAGAGATAACAACAGAAGAAACGACCGCAAGGGCGGAAGAAGAAACGGCAACGGTGCAAACCGCTCATACAAGCAGAGTACCGGTTTCTCGACTTCTTTTGAAAGAGAGTACAAGCGTTCGCAGACTGCTGTTGAAAATACTGCGTCAGATGCAGGCGAATTCTCTAAGGAAGCGGTTGAAACAGAAAGAAACGCTACGCTTTACGGCAAGATTGAGCTTTAAGACTTGCAGAAATCGACGGTTTTTCAATGGTTTTTACGCAATTTTGAATTATCACATACGCAAACTTTCAAAATTTGTGCAAAATGACATATTGACAAATCAGCCGACATAGTGTATTATAATAACTGTAATCAGAAACGAGGACGTTTTGAGGGATCAAAGCGTCCTTTTCTTATTTTTCAAAGAACATCTAACGAAAGTAGGAGGAAAAGGAAAATGGCAGAGAAAACTTATGATGTAACGGAGCTGTTCGGCTCGGACGTGTTCAACGAGGCGGTAATGAAGGCACGACTCCCTAAGGCTATCTTCAAGGAGCTGATGAAGGTAATGCACGGTAATGCTGAGCTTACACTTCCCATTGCCGAAGTAGTTGCCAGCACAATGAAGGACTGGGCAGTAGAAAAGGGTGCAACACACTACACTCACTGGTTCCAGCCTATGACAGGTATCACAGCCGAAAAGCACGACAGCTTTATTTCACCTGTAGGTGACGGTACGGTTATTATGGAGTTCTCAGGCAAGGAGCTTATCAAGGGCGAGCCTGATGCTTCATCATTCCCCTCGGGCGGTCTTCGTGCTACATTCGAGGCAAGAGGATACACAGCGTGGGATCCGACATCATACGCATTTATCAAGGATAACACATTATACATACCCACAGCGTTCTTCTCATATTCAGGCGAGGCACTTGACAAGAAGACACCTCTCTTAAAGTCAATGGACGCTGTATCAAAGCAGGCATTAAGAATTTTAAGACTTTTCGGCAACACCACAGCAAAGAGCGTTGTTGCTACAGTCGGTGCCGAGCAGGAATACTTCCTTGTTGACAAGAAGACATACGATAAGAGAAAAGACCTTATCTTCACAGGCAGAACACTTTTCGGTGCGGCACCTGTAAAGGGTCAGGAGCTTGAAGATCACTACTTCGGCGTTATCAAGCAGAGAGTAAGCGACTATATGAAGGACCTCGACAAGCACCTCTGGGCGCTCGGTGTTTCTTCAAAGACAAAGCATAACGAGGTTGCTCCCGCTCAGCACGAATGTGCTCCTATCTTCGAGTCTGCAAACCTTGCGGCCGATCACAACCAGCTTATGATGGAAATGATGAAGAAGGTCGCTCTTGAGCATAATATGGTATGCTTACTGCACGAAAAGCCTTTCGCAGGCGTTAACGGTTCAGGTAAGCACGATAACTGGGCGCTCTCAACAGATGACGGTCAGAATCTTCTGAACCCCGGCGATTCTCCTATGGAGAACGCACAGTTCTTGACATTCCTTGTCGCAATCATCAAGGCTGTTGACGAATACGCAGATCTGCTCAGACTTTCGGTAGCTACAGCAGGCAACGACCACAGACTCGGCGCTAACGAGGCACCTCCCGCAATCATCTCTATCTTCCTCGGCGAAGAGCTGAACGATGTTATCAATGCGCTTGTTGCAGGTACAAACGTAGAAGCAAAGCACGCACAGTTCGATATAGGCGTAACCTCACTGCCCAAGTTCCCCAAGGATACAACAGACAGAAACAGAACATCGCCTTTCGCATTTACAGGTAATAAGTTTGAGTTCAGAAGCGTTGGTTCTTCACTCAACATTTCCGGCCCCAACATCGTTCTTAACACAATCGTAGCAGAAGAGCTTGAACAGTTCGCCGATGAGCTTGAAAAGGCTGACGATTTCAAGAAGGCTCTTAAGGAACTGCTCGTAAAGACAATAAAGGAGCACAGCAGAGTAATCTTCAACGGCAACGGTTACGATGCCGCTTGGGTAAAGGAAGCTACAGAGGTAAGAGGTCTGCCTGAGCTTAAGTCTACAGTAGACGCACTTCCGCACTTCCTTGACGAGAAGAATGTCAAGGTGTTTACAAAGCACAAGGTATTCACAGAAGTTGAAATGCACTCAAGAACAGAGATTCTGCTTGAAAATTACAGCAAGACCATCAATATAGAGGCTCTGACAACAGCAGAGATGGCTACAAAGGAAATTCTCCCTGCCGTTATGGCTTACGAGAAGCAGGTTTGCGATGTACTTCTGTCAAAGAAGAACGCAGGCGTTGCTTATAACCTTGAGCAGTCTATCGCAAACAAGATTGATTCTCTTGCTGAAAGTCTGAACTCCAAGATAGCAGAGCTTGACAGCGCAATAGTTAAGGCACAGGGCATTTCGGATGTTTATGAAGCCGCTAAGTGCTACCACAATGAAGTATTCGCTACAATGCAGAGCCTTCGTGCTGTTGCAGATGAGCTCGAAACAATCGTCGGTGAAAAATACTGGCCCTTCCCGACTTACGAGGAGCTTCTGTTCAACGTATAATTATAGAGATACGCTTTTAAAAACGGCTTAGAGGGATTTTACCCTTTAAGATAATCTGCACCCTTTTCCTATGGCTATGACACTTCGGTGTCATAGCCTCTTTTCTTTGTAAAAATCTATTCAAAACAGCGATATTTACCGATTTTTCGTCATATTTTCACATTATACGCTTTACAAATCAGTAAAAATGGGGTATACTGTAACAGTCAGATTAAATCGACAAAGCTACGAAAGGAATTTAGCAAATGACCGAATATAACGATATACTATACATTGTAGTACCCTGTTACAACGAAGAAGAGGTACTTCACGAAACGTCAAAGCGGCTTAAGGAAAAAATGACAACTCTTATCAACGACAGAAAAATATCCGACAAGAGCCGTGTGTTATTCGTGGATGACGGAAGTAAAGACAGGACGTGGGATATAATCGAGGAGCTTCACGAAGGCGATGATTTGTTTTCTGGGCTTAAGCTGTCACGCAACAAGGGTCACCAGAACGCCCTTCTTGCAGGCCTTATGACAGCAAAGGACCTTGCGGATATATCAATTTCAATGGATGCAGACCTGCAGGACGATATAAACGTGGTTGACAAGTTTGTAGACAAGTATCACGAAGGCTGTGATATAGTATACGGAGTACGTTCTTCAAGAAAGAAGGACACTGTTTTCAAGCGTGGTACTGCCGGAATGTTCTACAAATTCATGAGATTGCTCGGCGTTGATATAATTGACAACCACGCAGACTACAGACTTATATCGAAGCGTGCGCTTGAAGCGCTGTCACAGTTTAAAGAAGTCAACCTGTTCCTCAGAGGTATAGTAAAGCAGATAGGCTTCAAGAGCGACATAGTATATTATGAACGCAGTGAGCGTTTTGCCGGAGAATCGAAGTATCCGCTTAAAAAGATGCTTGCTTTTGCGTTTGACGGTATCACCAGCTTTTCGGTAAAACCGATAAGGCTTGTTACTGTAGTTGGATTTTTAGTTTTCCTTGTCAGCGTAGCGATGATAATATACGCTATTGTTCAGAATTGCCTTGGAAATACCGAAGCAGGCTGGAGCTCGCTTATGTGCTCGATATGGTTCTTAAGCGGACTTCAGATAATGGCACTTGGCATTGTCGGTGAATATATCGGAAAGATTTATACCGAAGTAAAGGCAAGGCCGAAATACATTATAGACAAATTTATAAACAAGCAATAAGAAAAGAGCCGTCGGACTGAAAAAGACCGACGGCTCTTTGATTACTTCTTTTTTGAAATTACTTTTTTCAGCTTTTTTCTGCCGTATTTAAGTGACGGGAATGCCTTGTAAAGACGTTTATGCTTTGCTTTAAGCTCTGACAGCTTTTCGTTAAGCTCGTTAAAGCGTGCTGTAAGCTCCTCCCTGCGTTCCGAAGCATTGCCCTTTAATTCACTCAGGCGTTCCGAATTACGTTGTTTAGCGCTGTCTGAGGCTGTTTCCAGCTTAGCTTTGAACATATCCGCCTTTCTTTGCATTTCTTCCGCTGTGATTCTGTGTTCCTTTGTAAATTCCACAGCCTGTGCAGTCTTATCGGACAGATCTGAACCGATAGCGTCGGATACGGCGGTAAGCTGTTTTTCAAGGTCGTCTATAAGCCTGATTTCGTTCCTCAGCTTCTTTACCTCGGGGAAGGTCAGTATAACGTCTGTTATTATTGCCGCATAGAACAGGCACAGTGCCGCTATGCCGACAGGCTTCCAGATAAGCCCTACGGCAAAAGCTATCGCAGGCTGTACCACCTTCATTATAAGCAGGCAGGCAAGCCCCCACACAACCGTGAACTGCGGACAGATGTAACCGCCGATGTTGAACTTCTTGTCGCTGTAATCCCACCAGCGTCTGCCGAATAGCTTATCAAGCACAAAGCCCGTTATAAATTCAAGCACGGTCGTAAGAACGGCAGAGCCTGCAAAAAGCAGCAGCCATGAATCTTTAATCGGGGTAAGGCAAACGATGACCGTTATCAGCCCGAAGCCGTATATAGGACAATAAGCGCCGTGCAGCATTCCACGGTTTACAAACTTTCCGTGCCGCACAGTTGCAAAGACAACCTCTCCGCACCAGCCGGCAAACGAGTATATTGCAAAATAGAACAAAAGGTCGTAAAAGTACTCCATTATTACCTCGCAGTTTTTTATTATATTATACCCCGATTTTGCTTACAGGTCAACCTCGTATAAAGGCAAAACGGGGTAAAACAAATATCCGCCGACCGTTTTCGAGCCGACGGATATATTTCTGTTCTTTTGACAGCGTTACTGCTGTTCTACTTCTGTATTCTTTCCTACAAGCACAGCTATCGCTCCGCCTACAATAAGGGCTGCTACACCTGCGAGTGTTTCAAGGTTGAAGCCGAAGCCGTCAGGGAACACAGCATACAGCGAGCCTATTACAAGTCCCATAATTGCACTGTAAACAAGCAGAGAATAGCGTTTCATAAGCGCTGAAATAAGCTTTGCACCGAATACAATGCCGATAAACACACCGATAGCTGTCGGTATCAGTATCATAAAGTCAAGGCTCTTTATCGCACCGATGACCGTGGTGTATAAACCGAGCAGTACCATTACAAACGAACCGCTGACACCGGGGATTATCATAGCTACAGCCGCCACGGTTACTCCGAGCAGAAGCGTTATGAACAGCACAGGATTCATCTTATAGGTATAGGTGAAGCTGTCGGTCTGTATTGAATCAATATCAGTGCTTTCGGGGAGAGTGAGCGTAATGCTCTCACCCTTTGCGATAGCGCTGTTTTCCGTTCCTGTGAGGACGGTAGTATCGGCTGAGGATTTCTTTACAACACAGCCGGTAAGTTCTCCTTCTACCTTGCCGTTGACCTTTAACTGCCAGTTTGATTTAATATCATAAGAGCCGTTGTTTGTGATAGTCACCGTGCAGTCAGTGGCGTTATGAACAGCATTGACAGTGAAGCTCTCGTTCTGGGGAAGCTTATTTATATAAGTCATTCCTACCACCAGCGCAAGTGCGGGAATAAATGCAAAAAGGCATTTCGGCGTGATTTTTCTGCCGCCGACGGTCATATTCCTGTAAATAAGCGGGATACTGCCGATGATAAGTCCCATAAAGAACATATTCGTTGCCACAGGGAAGTTATCAAACAGCCACGTTATCACAAACGAAAAGCCGAGTATACCGATAACGGCGCCGATTCCGAAAAAGACGATGAATCTGATGTTCTTTTTGATAGCCGACAATTTCAACGTCAGCACGTCTACCACCTTGTCATACACGCCGAAAACCACCATCATAGTTCCGCCGCTTACACCCGGTATAACATTTGCCACGCCGAATACGATACCGTAAACGATATTCAGTAAATGTGAGATCATATTTACTCCTTACTTATGTTTTTATTTGTTGAGGTATTTCTTTATCTGAAGCCCTGCGGGAAGAGCGACTCCTGCAAGCACTGCTACTATGCTTGCAAGCGGATTCGGCACCGCAAAGCCAAACAGCGAGTTTATAAACGGAATATACGGCAACAGTATAGACGTTACCGATGTAACCGCTGCTGTAACCGTCATATATTTCGGTATTGCTCCGTTTTTGAATGCTCCTGTACGTTTGTCTGTGACAACAAGACACATTGCGCCTGTCATAACCGTGAGAAGTGTAAGCATTACCGATGAAACCTGCTGTGCAGACATAACCCCTCCTGCAAGAGTGAGGAACAGAGCGGATATTGCACCGCAGATAAGTCCGCAAACAGCACTTCTTATAAAGAATTTCTTATCCGGCTTTCCCTGCGAAATGAAGCCCGACGGGGTCATATTACCCTTAATATCCGATTTTACGTTTCTGAAGCCGGTACAGCAAAGAGGTATCACTGCCGCTGTAAGAACAGCCGCAAGCATAGGGGTAATTATACCGTATCCCGTTATCATATCGGCAAGAGAAGTGCAGGCAAACGCTATAAGCGTTGACAGGAGAATAAATATACAGCGCTTGATGTTTCTGTGAAGCTGTCTTGCCTCTTTTATCATTTCAACGACCGATGAGAAATTATCGTCACGGACGATAAGCCCGCTCGCCTCATAAACGCTTCCTGTCGTATTTTCGAGCGATGTTATGCCGAGATCTGCATGGGCGACAAGGTCGTAATCGCTGTCGATGTAACCCACAGTTGCTACTGTTTCGCCCGCTTCCTTCAGTTTTTCTATAATATCCACACGCTGAGCCGCATTTACACGGCAGAATATCTCAGCCTTCTTATAATCAAGCGGTTCTCCCGTTACAGTGCTTTCTGCTATTTCATCTCCGGAAATCATTCCTGCGTCGGAAAGTCCTATTTTTTTGCCCATTGAGCTTGCTGTTTCGGGGCTGTCAGAGGAAGTAAGTACAAGCCTTACTCCCGCTCTTTTGCAGCCCTGCAATGCAAGAGGTATCATATCTCTTGTCGCATTCATAAAAGACACAAGCCCCATATAATTATATTGCACTGCGTAAAGGCTCTTGGGTATTTCTTCGCCCTCAGGTATTATATAATACGCAACCGTCCACACTTCAAGTCCACGTTTTGCAAGAGCCGCCGCACGAGCGGTTATTCTGAACATTTCTTCGGGGCTCATATTGCAAAGGCCTGTCACCTTTTCTACAGCGCCCTTTACACACACAAGATGAGTTCCGCCCATATTATAGATATTTCCGCCTATTCTGTCGGCATCGTTATAAGGGAACTGTGCTGTAAGTTCGTTTCTTTTTACCGTTGCCACATCGGTTCCGCCCAGAGCCGCATTAAGCAGGAATGCCTGCTCTGCAAGTGTCGGTTCATCCTTATCGCACGCAAGCACCGTTACCGTTGTCATAAGGTCTGTATCCTTGCTGTATATTCCTGCAACCTCAAGTGTATTAGGCGCTACAACAGCGGATTTATCAATGACAAGCACGGACAGGCTGTTGAGCTTTTCGGGAACGGTAAGATTTTTTATGACAGCCCCCTTTAGCTCGGCACGGCGTACAAAATTCATATTGTACATTCTTATATACAGCTCTACAAACGGCATAAACATACATATAAGCCAACCGCAAGCACTTACGATAACACCTGTTACATTGTCTGTTCTTCCTGTTAAAATCTGTGACAGAGTGCCGATAACGCAAAGCAGTATTGCCGCTACCGCAAGCGGAAGCCTCAGCTTGACGCAGGTTTTCTCATAGCGTGAGAAATTCGGATCTGCCGCTTTTCCGTGCTTTTCACCTTGTCTTGCTCTGTATGTATCTTCACCCGTTGCCACTACTCTCGCTACAGCAGAGCCGTTAAGCACTCTTGTACCTGCATATATACAGCTTTTCTTAAGTCCGGTCGCCTTCGGGTCCGCACCGTCATGCTTTTGCACAGGGGTATTGTCGCCTGTAAATCTGCTCTCGTCAACTGTAAGTCCGACATACTCAAGTATATGTGCGTCCGCAGGAACTATTTCTCCTCCCTGAACAATTATAATATCATCCGGAACAAGCCCCGCCGCCGGAATAAGCTGTAATATCCCGTCACGCACCACTCTGTATTTCATCTTTGCGGACAGGGTACGGTTACGGATATTTTCGTTATTTTTCTGACATATCACACATAGCGTAACCGTCTGTGCTATCGCCATTATTATGCACATTATGCCTGTGACATACTGCGACAATGTAAATATCTGAAGTAAGCCTGAGATCAACAGCAGAACTGCCGTGGGGTCAAGCAGGTAGTGATACGCTTTGAAGCTCTTGTCTTCGGTTTCTGTAAAAATATTATTTCCGTACATATTGAGATTATCAGAGGCTTTCTTTTCGCTGAGTCCATTATAATCTCCCTTGAAATTTAAAAACTGTGCCATATTTCTCTTTTCTTTATCTGTCGTTTTATTTCCCGTTCCGAACCGTCTGCGGCGGTTCGGATAAACTTTCCTATTTTATATTATCTCATAATTCAAGCGAAAAATCAAGAGCCTTGAAACATACGCAATAATATCACAGCCGTAATTTCGCATTAAAATGACGTTTTCACAATACTTTCACCGTTTTGTAAAGTTTTTGTAAAACTCTCTAAGGTTTCTTTAAGGCAAAAGAGTTATCATTACAGCACAGACAAAGAACAACACCGAAAAGAAACCGAAAGGAATGAGATAAATGGATAAAAGCATTTTTAAACGTCACGAGCTTAAATATCTTGTGAGCGCTGAGCAAAGGGAGTTTATCGAAAGCGAATTCGCACGGTATATGATTCCCGACGAACACGGCGAAAGCACGATATGCAACATCTACTATGATACCCATGACTTCAGGCTTATAAGAAGATCGCTTGAAAAGCCCGTTTATAAGGAGAAGCTAAGGCTTCGCAGCTACGGTACTGCGTCAAAGGACGAAAAGGTTTTTCTTGAGTTGAAGAAAAAATACAAGGGCATCGTCTACAAGCGCCGTATATCGCTCAACTGCGATGAAGCGCAGGAGATTCTCGAAAACGGCGAAAGACTTCCCGAAAACAGCCAGATAGCAAAGGAGATCAACTATTTTCTTGACTTTTACGGGGAGATTTTCCCTGCGGTCTATCTTTGCTACGACAGAACGGCATATTTCGGAGCGGACGATTCGGATTTAAGAATTACGTTTGACCGCAACATACGTTGGAGAACGGAAGATATCGACCTTAAAGTCGAGCCGTACGGTGAGCAGATCCTTGACAGAGGATATTCGCTGATGGAAATAAAAGCGGCAGGCTCGATGCCTTTATGGCTGGCAGAGCTTCTTGCACAGGGCGGTATAAAGCAGACATCGTTTTCAAAATACGGAATGGCATATATGACAATGCTCAGACGAAGCATGGGCATAAGAACGAAAAAAGTAAAAAGTGAGGTAACGGTAAATGTTTGATACGGTAATACAAGGAATTTTCAGCAGTACGGCTGATATAACACTGGGCGGCTTTCTTATCGGCGTAGGTTCGGCGCTGGTACTCGGAATAGCGATGGCTTTTATGTATATGTACAAAAACAAATACACAAAGAGCTTTGTTATCACTCTTGCCATACTTCCTGCGATAGTCAGCATAGTGATTATGATGGTGAGCGGTTCGATAGGCGCAGGCGTTGCAGTAGCGGGAACCTTTTCTCTTGTAAGATTCCGTTCTGTACCGGGTACGGCAAAGGAAATAGGCTCAATATTTCTTGCAATGGCGGTAGGACTTGCGTGCGGAATGGGCTATCCGCTGTACGCTCTTATCTTTGCGGTGATAATGGGAGTTGCAAACATAGTGCTTACCGCTACCCCCTTCGGAGAATCAAAGAAAAACGAGCTTGACAGGGTACTGCATATAACCGTTCCGGAGGACCTTGAATATGCGGGAATATTTGACGATATATTTGTAAAATACTTAACGCAGTACAAAATGATTCAGGTAAAAACAACGAATCTCGGCAGCCTCAACAAGCTGACCTATAACATCACGCTCGGCAAGGCAGGCTGTGAAAAGCAGATGATAGACGAGCTCAGATGCAGAAACGGCAATCTTGAAATAAACATAACATCACAAAGTACAGACGTCAGAGAACAGCTCTGAAAAACGTTATGATACGAAAGGCGGTAATTTTATGAAAAAGAAAATCTTAGCTGTAACAATTGCTACAGCGCTTATAGTTTCATGCTTTACATCGTGCGATAACAACACATCATCGGATTCACAGGCATCACAGGCTGAAAGCAGTACGACCGTCAGCGCTGACAGCACTTCTTCAGCCACAGATATAAGTTCGTCATCGGACAGTAAGACTTCTGACAGCAGTTCTGACAGCGACAAACAGCTTACAGCGGACGATATGTTCTCTGACCGTGATCTGTCGGGCGATTACTCGGAATGCACAGATATAACTCTCAGCGACAGTACGGCAAGCTGTTCAGACAGTTCTGTAACAGTTGCAGACGGCTCGGTCACAATAACCAAAGCCGGAACATATAAGCTCAGCGGAACATTCACGGGTCAGATAATCGTAAATGCCGGCGACAGCGATAAGGTACAGCTTGTGCTTGATAATGCAAGCATCACCAAAGAGGGAAATGCGGCATTTTATATTATAAATGCCGACAAGGTATTTATAACAACGGTAAAGGTAACAGAGAACACGCTTTCAAGCACGGGCGAATTTGCTTCATCAGATGATGCAACAAATGTTGACGGTGCGATATTCTCAAAATCGGATATAACCTTCAACGGCAGTGGTACTCTGAACGTAAAGTGCGAAAGCAAGCACGGCATTGTAACAAAGGACGACCTCAAGATAACGGGCGGAACATATAATATCACCTCCGCATCACAGGGCCTTTCGGGCAAGGACAGCGTAAGAATCGCAGGCGGTATTATTACCGTTACATCCGGAACGGACGGAATACACAGCGAAAACACAGACGATACCGAAAAGGGATATGTATATATTTCCGGCGGTACGCTGAACATCACAAGCGGCAATGACTGCATTGATGCATCGGGTACTGTTGACATAAAGGACGGAACATTCACCTTTAAGGCAGGAGGCGGTTCGTCCGAAAAGACAACAGGCGACAGCACCGAGTCATATAAGGGTATAAAGGCTGACGGTGTGCTGACAATATCGGGCGGTACGTTTGATATTGATACGCTTGACGATGCGATCCACAGCAACGCAGACGTTACGGTATCGGGCGGTACGCTTGACATAAGCACGGGCGACGACGGCATTCACTCCGGCAACAACACGGTTGTCAGCGGCGGCGAGATAAACATCGCAAAATGCTATGAAGGTCTTGAAGGTCAGACGGTAACGGTCAGCGGCGGCAAGGTAACACTTACGTCATCGGACGATGGAATCAATGCCGCAGGCGGCGACAATCAGGGCGTGGGCGGAGGCTTCGGCCCCGACTCATTCTCAGCCGACAGCGAAGCTAAAATCACCATAACAGGCGGTGAAATACACGTCAATGCAAGCGGCGACGGACTTGACTCGAACGGCGATATTGAAATATCGGGCGGTACGGTTTATGTATACGGTCCTACAAGCAATGGTAACGGCTCGCTTGATTATGAAAATAACGCTGTGATAACAGGCGGTACGGTAATTATGGCAGGCTCAAGCGGTATGGCTATGAACTTCGGCTCGGAGTCAACGCAAGGTTCGATACTTGCAAGCACAGGTAACGCAAGTGCAGGAACAGCTGTAAAGCTCACCGATTCAAGCGGAAACGTAATTGCAGAGTTTACACCCACTGTATCGTTCCGGACAGTTGTAATAAGCACTCCCGACATCACATCGGACGGAACATACACACTTACGGTAGGCGACAGCACGCAGGAGATCACCATGTCCGGCTACATCTACGGCAGCGGAATGGGCGGCGGCTTCGGCGGAGGTCAGCACGGAGGAAATGGCGGCTTTGGCGGAGGCAATCCTCCCGATATGAACGGCGGTCAGACAGCCACCGCATAAGACAGCGTGTAAAATCAATATATACCTTACAGTGAAAATCCCTCCGGACTTTTGGTTCCGGAGGGGTTTTTTATTATTTTAGTCTGGAATAATGTGGTCTTTGCCTTCAAAGACGGGAAGAAAGTCACGATAAAGGGATAAAGACACAACTAAAACAGGTCGCTTTGACGGAGATTAACCATCTTGGCGACCTGTTTTTTTCATTCATCTTTTGTCAGAACTTTCTTCTGCCAGCATCTTTTTCCGCATTTTGGGCATTTCATGTACCGTGTGGTATTCATATGTATGGCAAAGGCCGTTTTCAATAGAGATGACGGCTTATATATGACCACATTCAGCACACTCGTAATAACCGGTTTTTACTTCAATTCCAAGACCTATTAAAGCCGCTGCCACCACGATTACGCATCCGGACACGATTAAAACGACAGCGAGCGGATCATTTTCGCCATTTTTCAGCGCAATAATAGTTCCAGCTATTATCATGGCAAGACTTGCAACCACTCCGACTACTACAATATACGCTTCGCTGCGAAGGAGCCTTTTAGCGTATTTTTCATTTTCAGACTTTAAGCCAAGAATGACTTTCTCTGATTTTGCATTATAATCTTCCATCGTGATATGCTCGCCCGACAGGAGTTCATTCACATTGATTTTCAGAAGCTCACACAGCTCCAGCATGATCCCGGAATCCGGCATCGACTTTCCGGTATCACATACTTAAAGATATTGGTGTCATTCAATCAATTTTGCCGATGAAGCGGTAGAAGATTTCTACCTCCTGTTCCCGGCTTCCGTCCTCGTTCTTGACCGCCTCATGGACAAGGATTTTTTCAATCAGCGTGTTCAAGAGTTCAGCGGTGAGTTCCGTGGGATTGACGCACTCTTTCATCAAGGCAATCCATTTTTCTGCGTCTGCGGCACTCTGGCTTTCAGCGGCAATAGCAGATTGAAGCTGTTCAATCTTTTCTTCCAGTTCCGCCTGTTCGCTTTGGTACTTCCCGGACAGCATATTGAAGTTGTATTCTGTGATACGCCCCGCCGCCCAGTCCTCATACATCCGGGCAAACAGGGTATCGACCTCGGCTTTCCGCTTCTCCGCTTTTTTCAGTTCAGCAGCCTGTTTTTTTCTTGCGGCGGCCTGTCCTTTGTCATTGGCGTTCAGCAGCCGTTTCAAAAGCTGTTCTTCATCGTGCTGTACCAGCGCCGACCAGTATTGCAGACGGGAGAGGACATAGGCGTAAAGCACATCATAGCGGATGTAGTGCATGGAGCATTGGCGTGTGCCTTGCCCGTTCTTGCTACAATGGTAGTAGCCATAGGGCTTGCTGTTCTGTCTGTTCTCCCCGTAGGCCAGCGACCAGCCGCAGTCCGCACACTTTATCAGCCCCGCAAAAATCTGTGTCGTGCCATTCTTGCGCTCCCTCCGGCGGCTTGCGATCTGCTCCTGTACCTGCCGGAAAACCTGTTCGCTGATAATCGGCTCCTGCGTGTTCTCCACCCGCACCCATTCGCTTTGGGGCTTGCGTATCCTCCGCTTGTTCTTAAAGGAAATATTGGTCTCCCGGTAGTGGATGGTATGGCCGATGTAGGTTTCATCTTTCATAATGCTTTTGACCTGCGCTATCGTCCATGCGTAGCCTTTTTCCTCTGGTGCGCCAGCATAGATATTGGCGAAAGTCCCGTCACGCTGGAAGTTGATAAATCCCGGCGTCGGTACTTTTTCCGCAATCAATATCCTTGTAATGCTGGCCGCCCCTTTGCCGTGAATAGCAAGGTCAAAAATCTTCTCCACGATCCAGCGGGTTTCCTCGTCGATTATCAGCTTGTTCTTGATTTCCGGGTGCTTCTTGTACCCGAGGGGAGCATAGGCGCTGATACGCTGTCCGGCGGCAAACTTTGCCTTGAAAGCAGTTTTTACCTTGCGGCTGGTGTCCTTTGCGAACCATTCGTTGAACAGGTTTTTGAATGGCACAAAATCGGACAGTCCCTTTTCTGTGTCCTCATTCTCCGCAACGGCGATGTACCGCACCCGTTTTTCCGGGAACAGAAATTCCAGATAGTAGTCCATCATCACATGCTCCCGCCCGAAACGGGACAGGTCTTTGGTGACAATGCAGTTTACTTTTCCGGCTTCCACATCGTCCATCATGCGCTGGAAACTCGGACGCTCGAAGTTTGTCCCACTCCACCCATCGTCCACATATTCCCCGACCACATGAAGCCCCTGCTCCCTTGCGTACTGTTGCAGGATTGTCCGCTGCGTTTCAATGCTTACGCTGTCACCATAGCTTTCATCGTCACGGCTTAACCGCATATAAAGAGCCGTGTTGTAAATGGTAGTATTGTAAGGTTGTTTCACCGTAAAAATCCTCCTTCTAAAGAAACAACCCACGCTTACAATACTTTTGCTCTATGGCAATTATATCATAAGCGTGGGCGTGTTATCAATGATGGGCTATCAGGTTGAAGCGGCTTTTTCTGCGGTATGCCGCACCACATCTACAATCAGATCACCGAGGGGCTTCCCGCCTGCGGCGAAGTGTTCGGAGATTTTTATACGGTTGTTCCCACATACAAAATACTGCGTGCCGTTCTCTGCTTGTATAACCTGCCCTGTTCGGGGTGTAAAAATATCGCTTTCACTTTTTGCCATCCAGTGTCCTCCATATTCAGTTTTCAACGCCTCATGAAATGCCATCACAGCTGAGAATGAAAATATAGTCTGTGCGTTAACCGAAGGATTTGCTAAACTGAAAACAGCAGGCGTAGTCCGGTTGCACCTTGGTGGATTTTCACCCCGTTTGTTCAACGTGGACGAGTTGCCCAAGAGAACAGCAGTATGTTGCGTCACGTAAGTGAAGAGCACGAGTAGCAAAGTTCGGATACCCACCCGGGCAATTCCCAGCCTGCATAATTCAGGGAGGGATTTGATGCAAGACATATTGACCTGCGCCATGGGACTGGATATTCATCGTGACGTTATCGTTGCCTGTCTTGCCAAAGGTGAGCTGGGCACCGATCCGGAAATCGAGATTCGCTCCTTCAGCACACTTATCCCGGAAATGCGGAAACTGCGGGATTGGGTGTTGGAAGCAGAGTGCCGCTATGTCGCTATGGAGAGCACCGGGATCTACTGGCAGCCCATTTACGAAATGCTGGAACCTTG
>OHST01000541.1_pt1 | contig 20897 bp, 19 predicted proteins | sample 1578841 | NCBI WGS metagenome assembly OHST01 (sample SAMEA3879593, study PRJEB24766) | human gut metagenome | biome: human-associated habitat; feature: feces | place: USA | collected 1985/1987 | reverse complement strand
ACGGGCGATCCGAAATATAAGGACATCGCGGAAAAGCATATCCATACCGCGATGAAAACGGTGATCCGGGAGGATTATTCCACATGGCATACGTTCTTTTTCGATATGGAAACGGGAGAGCCGGATCACGGCGCGACCTGTCAGGGCTACCGGGACGGCTCCGCGTGGGCAAGAGGGCAGGCGTGGGGCATTTACGGCTGCGCGCTGGCTTATAAGTACACCGGAAGAAAAGAATATATCGATATTTTCAAAAAGGTATCGGATTACTTCCTGCGCCATCTGCCGGAGGACATGATCCCCTACTGGGATTTGGAATTTACGTCCGGGGACGAGCCGAGGGATTCCTCTTCTGCGTCCATCGCAGCCTGCGGCATGCTGGAAATGGCGAAATATCTGGAAAAAGAGGATGCCGAAGTGTATCGGAAGCTGGCGGGGCAGTTTATGAAATCGCTGTACGACGGCTATGCGGTCAAGGATCCTGCGCTGTCGAACGGGCTTGTGCTGCACAGCACCTACTCCAAAAAATCGCCGTACAATACATGCAATCCCTACGGCGTGGATGAATGCAACCTGTGGGGCGATTATTTTTACATGGAGGCGCTCACAAGGCTTTTAAAGGACTGGAAACTGTACTGGTAAAGGCTTGACAAGGCGTTTAAACCGTGATACACTCCACTTAATTCCTGCAAAAATGGGACAGCTTGACCGGTTTTGTTTTTGCAGCATAGGAAAAGACAGTGATGGGAACGAGTAAGACTGATTCAGGCTCCAACAGAAAGCAGCCGGCTGATGAGAGGCACGGGAGGCAACAGTCCGAATACATCCCGGAGTTCTGCACCGAAACGGGCCGCTGCGCTGCAGCAGGGTATCTGTATGACGGGATCCCCGCAGCAGACAGGTTCAGAGTAGGCTGCAGCGGCAGAGGCGGCCGTTATCCCGCAGGAGTATCGTTTTTGATCACAAAAGACCGTACTTCATGAGGCAGGCAAGCGTGAGCTGTCTGTGAAAAAAGGTGGTAACACGAAGCGTTGGCCCTCGTCCTTTTGTTGGATGAGGGCCTTTTTAAATACTTTTTTGCGAGAGGAGAACAAAAGGATGACGGTATTTGAAGAATTAAAAGCCAGAGGGCTTCTGGCGCAGCTGACCGACGAGGAGGAGATCCGGGAGCTGGTTGACAACGGGAAGGCGACCTTTTACATCGGCTTTGATCCGACCGCGGACAGCCTGCATGTGGGACATTTCATGGCGCTGTGCCTGATGAAGCGGATGCAGATGGCGGGCAACAAGCCCATCGCCCTGATCGGCGGCGGCACGGGCATGATCGGCGATCCTTCCGGCAGGAGCGATCTGCGCCAGATGATGACGCCCGAGACGATCCAGCACAACTGCGACTGCTTTAAAAAGCAGATGAGCCGTTTCATCGACTTTTCCGAAGGGAAGGCGCTGATGGTAAACAACGCGGACTGGCTGATGAACTTAAATTATGTGGAGCTTCTGCGGGAGGTCGGCACATGCTTTTCCGTCAACAACATGCTGCGCGCGGAGTGCTACAAGCAGCGTATGGCAAAGGGCTTGAGCTTCCTTGAATTTAACTACATGATCATGCAGAGCTACGACTTTTACATGCTGTTCCAGAAATACGGCTGCAACATGCAGTTCGGCGGCGACGACCAGTGGAGCAACATGCTGGGCGGTACGGAGCTGATCCGCCGCAAGCTGGGCAAGGATGCCCACGCCATGACCATCACCCTGCTGACCGACTCTCAGGGCAAGAAGATGGGCAAGACCGCCGGCAACGCCGTCTGGCTCGACCCCAACAAGACCAGCCCCTTCGAGTTCTACCAGTACTGGCGCAACGTCGGCGATTCGGATGTCATGAAGTGCATCCGTATGCTGACCTTCCTGCCGCTGGAGCAGATCGACGAGATGAGCACCTGGAAGGACCAGCGCCTCAACGAGGCCAAGGAGATCCTCGCCTTCGAGCTGACCAAGATGGTCCACGGCGAAGAAGAGGCCGCCAAGGCCCAGAATGCGGCCCGCGCCCTGTTCAGCGGTGCTGCCGGTGATGCTGAGCATATGCCCAACACTCAGCTGACCGAGGCTGACCTGACCGACGGCTCCATCGGCATCCTGACCCTGATGGTCAAGGCCGGTCTGGCTGCTTCCAACGGTGAGGCCCGCCGTCTCGTCGTGCAGGGCGGTGTTCTGGTGGACGGCGAGAAGGTCGCTGCTCCCACGGTCAGCTTCACTGCTGAGCAGCTGTCCAAGGGCATCGTCATCAAGAAGGGCAAGAAGGTCTACCACAAGGTGAGCCTGTAAATCTTCTGATAAAATAAAAAGACCCGGCTGGTCTCTCTCCGCAGAGGGGAGACCCGCCGGGTCTTTTGCTGCAGTAGCACCCATGCCTGTTTTATCAGACACGGGTGCTGTTTATATCGTTGTTACAGCTCGTAAGCCTTTTTCAGGGCCTCATAGGCTGCGTCCTCGTTCTCCGAACGGACCAGAAGGGAAATGTCCAAATCGCTGGTGGTGATGAGCAGAACTTCGATGCCTGCCATCGCCAGAGCATTCAGGGCGCGGGCGGCGACGCCGCAGCTGGTGACCATCTCCTCACCGAAGAGATTCAGCTTGGAGTAGCCCACGCTGATGAGGGGAGAAGCCTTGGCGTCCTTGTCCAGATTTGCCGCAGAGATGGCCTTCATGACCAGCGGCAGGTCGCTGCTGGATGCCGTGAAGCTGAAGTCCATGCTGGTGCCGTGGGGAGCGCTCTGGCTGATCATATCCACCACGACGCCGGTGTCGGCGAAGATCTGCAGATAACGTGCCATCGTGTTGCCCTTGAACTCGGCATCCTGCACACTGATCATCATCAGGCTCGGCTCAATATTGATTTTGGATACACCGTACATAGTAAACACTCCATTCTGCCCACCGGGCGTTCTGATACAAGCTTTATGCAAGCTCCAAAAATTCGCTGTTGATGTAGGTCTGTGCCGTCTGGCGGATGTAATCGTACCCAAAAGAAGGATACGCGGCGCGGACGCCATGGGCCTGTGCAAGCTCCGGCGTGTAATCCCGGAACAGATATGTGCGGACGTTAGACTTTCCGGCGTCATAGTGGGTCACGGTCACATGGAGCTTCGGGCCGCGCACCGCGCAATGGACGCTGCCGTCCGGCTCGGTGGTCTGCTCCAGCTCCAACGTCAGGACCGCGCCGATGAGCTGGTCAGGCTTGCTTTGGGTGCTCAGGAAATTCCCCAGCGAATAGGCCACAAATACGTTCCGTCCATCGGCTGCGGTGCGCCATTCGGCGTCCTGCAGGACGTGCGGGTGGGTTCCGATGATCACATCCGCGCCCCAGTCGGCCAGAGACTGAGCCAAGGTGCGCTGCGCCTGTGTGATGTTGTGGCTGTCCTCGACGCCCCAGTGTACGCCGACTACCACAAAATCGGCCTCCTGCCGGGCCGCCCGCACCTGCTGCTCCATGACATCCTGTTGGCTGGTGTAGATGATGTTTGCGGTCATCTTGCCGTTCCGGGGGATGCCGTTGGTGTGCTCGGTGTAGGAAAGGTACGCGATCTTTACGCCGTCTACTGTCTGGATGGGGATGCGGCCATAGTCTGCCTCGCCCTTCCACAGGCCGGTGGTGAGCACATCCTCGGGCATCGTCTCCCAGAATCGGAGGGTGGCGGCAATGCCCGCAGCCCCCTTATCGTAGGTGTGATTGTTCGAGAGACTGAACACCCGGAAGCCTGCCCGGTAAAGCGCTTCGGCGCACTCGCCGGGGGTCGAGAAGCAGGGATAGGTAGAGGGCGCAAGCTCTTTGCTGCAGAGTGTCTCCTGATTGATCCAGTTGATGTCCTGCTGTGCATAGAAATCGAGCAGATGCATATAGCAGTAATCAAAGCTGTATCCTTCGCCCTCTGCAGCCCGCCGGGCGGCCTGCGAATAGATGGGCTTATGAATGAGGTTGTCCCCTGTAGCCGAGAAGCGCAATGTCGTGACGACAGGCTGCGGCTCAGGTACGGCAAGCTCCTCCGAAACAGCAGGGGACTCCACCTCCACTGCCGGAGGAACTGCATCCACGCTGCGGCGGGGCCAGAAGCGCAGAGAGAGCAGCACCGATACAGCTACCAGCAGGACCCCCAGTGTGTACAGGGTGACGCCCTTATGCGAGGTGTGCTTTTGCGCGGAATGCCGACGGCGGGGAGGGGCTGCGTGCTTGGCCATAGGCTCGTCTCCTGACGCACGATACCGTGCCTTATGATGCCATGCGCAGGAAAGCTTACATCTCTGCGATCATGTTACTCATATTGTACAGGCCGGGCTCCTTTTTTGCAAGATAAACGGCAGCATTTATTGCGCCATTTGCAAAAATATTGCGGGAATATGCCGTATGGCGGAGGGTGATGACCTCGTCCGGGCCGCAGAACAGCACCTCATGGTCGCCCACGATGCTGCCGCCGCGCACGGCGCTGATGCCGATCTCCTTGGGGTCGCGCTTCTGGCGGACAGCGGAGCGGTCATAGACGTAATGGTATGCGCCGTCGTTCTCTTCGTTGATGGCGTCAGCCAGCATCAGGGCCGTGCCGCTGGGAGCGTCCAGCTTGTTGTGATGGTGCTGCTCAACGATCTCGATGTCGTAGTTTGCGCCCAGAATGGCCGATGCACGCTTGCACAGCTCGGACAGGACGTTGATGCCCATGGACATATTGGCGCTCTTGAACACCGGGATGCTGCGGGAGAGCTGGACGAGCTTCAGCTGCAGTTCCTCGGAAAGGCCGGTGGTGCAGACCACGATGGGCAGCTTGTGAGCCTCACAGTAGGGCAGAGCCTTCTCGACCGCTGCCGGAGCGCTGAAGTCGATGACGACGTCGCCCTTGCCGTCCAGCTTGTCCAGACTGTCGTACACGGGAATGCCGTTCATCTCGCCGTCCTTCATGTCGATGCCGGCCACGACGCGGCAATCCTCACGCTGGGCGATCATCTCGCACAGCACATGGCCCATCCGGCCGCCGATACCCTGAATGATAATATCCGTCATTGTTATTATCCTCTTTTTTATCATACGGCAAATGCCCGGAGATCTGTCTCGCCGGGCATCTGCACATAAAATCGTTTATTCCTTGATAAGACCTGCAGCCTGCAGAGCCTGCTCGATCTGCTCCTTGTGAGCGTCGCCGGGCTCCACGAGGGGCAGCCGGCACTCACCGGCCTCCCAGCCCAGCACGTTCATGGCGTACTTGACCGGGATGGGGTTGACCTCGCAGAAGAGCGCATCGCACAGGGGCAGCATCTCCAGCTGCAGCTCGCGGGCCTTGGCGGCATCACCGTCGAACCATGCCTTGCAGCAGTTGTGAACAAGCTCAGGCTTGACATTGGAGACGACGCTGATGACGCCCTTGCCGCCCAGAGACAGCAGGGGGACCACCTGATCATCGTTGCCGGAGTAGATGTTCAGCTCGTCGCCGCAGAGGGCCGCGATCCTTGCCACCTGACCGATATTGCCGGAGGCTTCCTTGATGCCGTTGATGAGGGGGTGCCTGCTCAGTTCCTTGGCCGTCTCGGGGGCGATGTTCAGGCCGGTGCGGGAAGGCACGTTATACAGGATGACCGGAATGCCGCCGGCCTCTGCCATTGCGGTGAAGTGGGCGACAAGGCCAGCCTGAGAGGTCTTGTTGTAGTAGGGGGTCACCATCAGCAGGGCGTCTGCGCCGCAGGCGGCAGACTTTGCAGCCAGAGCACAGCCGTGGTCGGTGTCGTTGGAACCGGCACCGGCGATGACAGGCACACGATGGTTCACGAGGTCCACGGTATACTTGATGGCGGCCAGCTGTTCCTCGTCGGTCATGGTAGAGCACTCGCCGGTGGTGCCGCAGATGACGATGGCGTCGGTGCCGCGGGCGATCTGATCCTCAACGATGCGGCCCAGCTCATCGAAATTGATGCTGCCGTCCTCGTACATCGGGGTGATGATGGCAACACCCGCACCAGTAAAAACAGGATTCTTCATAGCAAAAAACTCCTTTGCAGCGTGTTGAAGTTCAAAAAGCGCGCAGATCAGTCAAAATAGCCCTTGGCTGCCAGCAGCTCAGCCAGCAGCACTGCGCCGCCGGCAGCGCCGCGCAGGGTGTTGTGGCTCATGCAGGCGAACTTGTAATCAAACAGGGTGTCCTCACGCAGACAGCCGATGCAGACGGCCATGCCGTGCTCGGTGTTGCGGTCCAGCTTGGGCTGGGGACGGTCGTTCTCCTCGAAGTAGTGGAGGAACTGCTTGGGTGCGCTGGGCAGGTCCAGCTCCTGTGCGGGGCCGCGGAACTCGGCCCAGTCCTTGAGGATCTCTTCCTTGCTGGGCTTCTTATCAAAGCTCACGAAGACAGCGGCGGTGTGGCCGTCGGAGACAGGCACACGGAAGCACTGAGCGGTAATGACAGGCTTCTCGGCGTTGACGATGTGGTCGCCCTCAATATGGCCCCACAGCTTGAGGGGCTCACGCTCACTCTTTTCTTCCTCGCCGCCGATGTAGGGGATGACGTTGTCGATGATCTCAGGCATCCGGTCGAAGGTCTTGCCGGCACCGGAAATGGCCTGATAGGTGCAGACCAGAGCCTTGCTGACGCCGAAATCCTTCATCAGGGGGTGCAGGGCAGGGACATAGCTCTGCAGGCTGCAGTTGGACTTGACGGCGATGAAGCCGCGCTTGGTACCCAGGCGCTTGCGCTGAGCGGGGATGATGTCGATGTGGTCGGCGTTGATCTCAGGCACGACCATCGGCACATCCGGGGTGAAGCGGTTTGCGCTGTTGTTGGAGACGACGGGGCATTCTGCCTTGGCGTAAGCCTCTTCCAGAGCCTTGATCTCGTCCTTCGGCATATTGACGGCGCAGAAGATAAAGTCCACCTGAGAGGCGACCTCCTCCACCCTGGATGCATCCAGCACCACCAGCTTCTTGACGCTCTCCGGCATCGGGGTGGTCATGGCCCAGCGAGAACCGACAGCCTCCTCATAGGTCTTGCCGGCGCTCCGGCCGGAAGCGGCCAGAGTCGTCAGCTTGAACCAGGGATGGTTTTCGAGCAGAGTAACAAAACGCTGGCCTACCATACCGGTGGCGCCGACGACGCCCACTTTATATTGTTTATCCATTTCCAGCACCTTTCCTTTCAAAAAAGCCAATTCGCATAAGACTCCGCTTGCAAAGCAGACGTCTATGCAATATAATAGATACCGCTATACAGATTTTATGATAACATTGATACGGCATTCGTGTCAATCATCGGAAAGGCAAATGCTAACTATGTTAAAAAAAGATTTTTGGTATGATTTACCCAAAGAGCTCATTGCACAGGAGCCTGCATCCCCCCGTGATGCGGCCCGTCTGATGGTCCTGAGCCAGAAAGACAACAGCATCCAGCACCGCATCTTCCACGACCTGCCCGAATACCTCGAGCCGGGCGACCTGCTGGTGGTCAACAACTCCAAGGTCCTGCCCGCCCGCATCGTGGGCATCAAGCAGCCCACGGGTGCCGTCTGCGAGCTGCTGCTCCTGCGGCAGGTGAAGGGCGACCAGTGGGAGTGCCTTGCAAAGCCCGGCAAGCGGATGCAGCCCGGTACCAAGGTCAGCTTTGGCGACGGCAGCCTGACGGCCATCGTGGACGAGACGCTGGAAGACGGCAATAAGTTCGTCACCTTCTACTACGACACTGAGACCCTCTACGAGAAGCTGGACGAGTTCGGCAAGATGCCTCTGCCGCCTTATATCACCAAGCAGCTGGACGACCAGAGCCAGTATCAGACCGTCTATGCCAAGGAGCTGGGCAGCGCTGCCGCTCCCACAGCCGGCCTCCACTTCACGCCAGAGCTGATGGATACCATCCGCGCCAAGGGCGTCAACATCACCGAGGTGACGCTCCATGTCGGCCTCGGTACCTTCCGCCCCGTGCAGGAAGACGAGATCGCCGACCACAAGATGCACAGCGAGTGGTACTCCGTCAGCGAGGAGACTGCAAAACTCATCCATGACACCAAGGCCGCAGGCCATCGTGTCATCGCCGTGGGCACCACCAGCTGCCGCACCCTGGAAGCTGTCGCCGCCAAGTACGGCGAAATCAAAGCCTGCAGCGGCAGCACCGACATCTTCCTCTATCCTGGTGTCAAGTTCAACTGCATCGACGGCCTTATCACCAACTTCCATCTGCCCGAAAGCACCCTCATCATGCTGGTGTCGGCGCTGTACGGCTACGAAAAGACGATGGCCGCCTATAAGGTGGCTGTCGAGCAGAAATATCGGTTCTTCAGCTTTGGCGATGCGATGCTGATCTTGTAACTATTATAGCGCTTCGCCGCTGTAATATCCCGACTCTGTATCCGCAGCGAGAGCATACGCCCCCTGCGGCAGGACGCACGGCTGTTTTCCGTGCGCAGAAAGGAAAAATATTATGCCTTCTTTGACGACCTACAAGCTGCTCAAGCAGGAGCACAACGCCCGGCGGGGCGAGTTCAAGACCGTACACGGCACGGTGCAGACCCCCGCATTCCAGAATGTTGCCACCGCCGGCGCCATCAAGGGCGGCCTGTCTGCCCATGACCTGAAGGACATCGGTGCGCAGGTCATGCTCTGCAACACCTACCATCTGCATCTGCGCCCCGGCGACAAGCTGGTGGCAGAGATGGGCGGTCTGCACAAGTTTACCCGCTGGAACGGCCCCATCCTCACCGACAGCGGCGGATTTCAGGTGTTCAGCCTCGCAAAGCTGCGCAAGATCACCGAGGAGGGCGTGACCTTTGCCTCTCACCTCGACGGCCACCGCATCTTCATGGGTCCTGAGGAAAGTATGCAGATCCAGGCAAACCTTGGCTCTACCATCGCCATGGCCTTTGACGAGTGTGTCGAGAACCCCGCCCAGCATGATTACTCCAAAGCCAGCTGCGAGCGCACCACCCGCTGGCTCAAGCGCTGCAAGGATGAGATGGCCCGCCTGAAGCATGAAGGCATCTCCGTCAACCCCGACCAGCTGCTCTTCGGCATCAATCAGGGCTGCACCTTCGCCGACCTGCGCGTGGAGCACATGAAGCAGATCGCTGACCTGGACCTGGACGGCTACGCCATCGGCGGCCTCGCTGTGGGTGAGCCCACTGAGGTGATGTACGAGATGATCAGCGCGGTCGAGCCCTATATGCCCAAGGATAAGATCCGTTACCTGATGGGCGTAGGCACTCCCGGCAACATCATCGAGGCCGTCTCCCGCGGCGTGGACCTCTTCGATTGCGTCATGCCCAGCCGCAACGCCCGCCACGGCCACCTGAACACCTGGGGCGGCATCATCAACATCAAGAACGCCAAGTACGAGCGCGACGAGCGCCCCATCGACCCCTCCTGCGGCTGCCCGGCCTGCCGGAACTACTCCCGCGCCTATATCCGCCACCTGTTCAAGGCAGAGGAACTGCTGGGTATGCGTCTGGCCGTCATGCACAACCTCTGGTTCTACAATCACCTGATGGAGCGCATCCGCGATGAGCTGGATGCAGGCACCTTTACCGCCTTCCATGACCGCTATGTCAAGTTGCTCGACACACGAATTTGAGATTTAGCCTTGAAACATGCCGGATAAGCGCGTATAATAAGGTCATATGAATTTGAGAGGAGATTTTGCCCCATGCAATTTCTGACTACGACCGAAAGCTACATCAGCCTTTTCTTTACTCTGGCTCTGATGCTGGTGATGCTCTACTTCATGATCTACCGTCCTCAGAAGAAGCAGGAGAAGAAGGACGCTGCAATGCGCTCTTCTCTGGAGATCGGCGATCAGGTCACCACCATCGGCGGCGTCATCGGCCGTGTGGTCGCCATCAAGGACGACTCTTTCGTGCTGGAGACTGGCGCTGACCGTGTGAAGATCCGCTTCACCAAGAACGCCATCAGCTCTGTCGAGAAGCTGAACATGGACAACGCCCCCAAGAAGTAATAATTTTCCGGATTCGTGCTTTGAACGCGTCTCCCTGCATACAGTAGGTGCAGGGAGGCGCGTTTTTATGTCTGATACCAAGAAGTTCCCGGCGATAGGGCTGTTGGTCGTTTTCGGAGTGGGCAGTGCGGCAGCAGCCGTGAGCCTGGCAGGGTTCGGCTGGCTGATGGTCAAACAGGGCCTGACGCAGGAGGCCGCTGCTCCGCTGGCCACGGCGGCAGTCTGTCTCGGCAGCTTTCTCAGCGGTCTGCTGATGGCCATTCTGCAGAAGGGCAAAGGGCTCGTCTGGGGCGCAGCGGAAGGAGTTCTCTTTGCAGGGCTGCTTTTTATTCTGGGTACACTGTACCAGAGTGAGTGGGAAACGATGCAGTTCGTCCGGGCAGGGCTTGTCCTGCTGATGGGGGTTCTGGGCGGGATCCTCGGAATGCTGCGCACGGAGCGAAAGCGGCGCTGAATGCTCAGTCCACGCTACAGCGGCCATACACAACAAAAGCAGGAGGGAAAAAGCACGATGTGGGTCTATCAGGAAACGAAAACAAATGCAGCGGCGCTTGTGCCGACACTGCCGGAAGATACAGCAGGCGAGTCTCTGGCAGAAAAAGAAGCCATGACGCCTGTCTCCAAGCCGTTGGCGGAAATGCCGCCTCAGAAAGCTCCCCGGCGGAAGCCCTTCCAGGCCAGCCGGGACTGCATCCTGCTTGCGGCGGCCTATCTCTTCGGTACGCTGATGGCGGGCGTTTTGCAGGCGCTGTGCGACGCTGAAGAGATGGAAACGCTGGCCTATTATCTGGACTGCTGGCGCGGAGTGTTCGCGGCGTCCAGTGCAGCACAGGCGGTGGGACTGTTCGGGGCAGAGCTGGCTGTCGTCCTCGGGGCGGCGGCAGTGTTCCTCCTGCTGGGGCTTTCGGCAGTGGGGCCGCTGCCCATCTTTCTGTTTGCGATGTTATACGGGACAGGCTCCGGCCTGCTCTCGGCACAGCTTCTGGATAGCCTCGGGGCAAAACAGCTCCTTCTCTTTTTGCTCACCGCCAGCCTGCCGACCGCGCTGGCGGCAGGTGCGCTCTGTTTGTTCGGTGCCTCGGCTCTGCAGGTCAGCAGCCGCATCCACGCCTTCTCCTTTGGCAGAGGCGGAAAGGGAAACGGCAGTCTGCATCCGGCAGGAGCACGGCTCCTGGTGGGGCAATTCGCCTTACTGGCGGTCTGTCTCTGCCCGCTCTGCGGTGCGGCCACCGGCCTTGTATGTCTTGCAAATCGTCTGATGCAGGCCGGATAAGCGCCCGGCTTTCTTGCGGCCTCGGGCCGGATGTGGTATGATAAAGAAAATGATTTTCATGAAATGAAAACAGGGAGTCCAGAATGAAAGAACCGAAGCTGAAAACCGTATACGTCTGCTCCAACTGTGGAGAGACAAGCCCCCGCTGGATGGGCCGCTGCCCCAGCTGCGGCAGTTGGAACACCATGAATGAGGATGTGGTCGCCGAAGCGCCCAAGGCCGGGCTTTCCGGCGGCAAAGCCGCTGCGCCTGTCCGGCAGGAGGGCGTCACCTCGCTGACGGCAAGGCGTCTGGCCGACATCAGCACGACCGAGGAAAAGAGCCGCATCCTGACGGGCATTTCCGAGCTTGACCGCGTATTGGGCGGCGGCATCGTGTTGGGCGGCGTCGTACTGCTGAGCGGTGAGCCGGGCGTGGGCAAATCTACGATGCTGTTGCAGCTCTGCGGTGCCATCTCCAACCAGCACACGGTGCTGTATATCACGGGCGAAGAGTCCGTCCGTCAGGTCAAGCTGCGTGCGGCCCGCCTGAAAGTCCCGCAGGATAACATCTATCTGGCGGCAGAAAACGACGTAGACGAGATCTGCGGCCTCATCGAGAAAGAAAAGCCGGAACTGGTCGTCATCGACTCCATCCAGACCATGCGGTGCATGGACATCTCGTCTTCTTCCGGCACGGTCAGTCAGGTGAAAGAGAGTGCGGCCCGCCTGCTGGCCGTCGCCAAAAAGCAGGAGATCCCGATGTTTATCGTGGGCCATGTCAACAAGGACGGCGCTATCGCAGGCCCGAAGGTCATGGAGCATATCGTGGATACGGTTCTTTACTTTGAGGGAGACAAAATGCTGCCATACCGCATCCTGCGGGCGGCTAAGAACCGCTATGGCTCCACCAACGAGCTTGGTATGTTTGATATGACAGGGCAGGGCCTTGAGGAAATCGAAAATCCGTCCCAGATGCTCCTGGAAGGCCGTCCGCTGGGCGTTTCCGGGAACTGCGTCGCCTGTACCATGGAAGGCAGCCGCCCCATTCTCAGCGAGATACAGGCCCTTGCGACCAAGACGAATTTCCCGGCACCCCGGCGGGCCTGCAGCGGTTACGACTACAACCGCATGAACCTGCTCATCGCCGTGCTGGAAAAGCGTGCAGGCTATTTCTTCGGCAATCTGGACGTGTATATCAACATCGTCAGCGGCATCACTCTGCGGGATACCGCCTGCGACCTTGCCGTCTGTCTGAGCATGGTATCTTCGCTTCTGGACTGCCCCGTGAGCGATAAGCTCATTGCCATCGGTGAAGTCGGCCTCGGCGGCGAGGTTCGCAGCGTGCCGAATCTGGAGCAGCGCCTGCGGGAAGCGGAGCGTATCGGCTTTGAGCGTGCCGTCGTACCAAAGCACAGCCTTGCACATCTGAGCGCCGCCGATTATCCCGGCATGAAGCTTGTCGGTGCCGCCTATATCTCGGACGCCATCCATGCTCTGAAATCTGACCGTCTGTGACCATAAAAAGAGGAAACCATGTCGATTTATCTGGACGAGAAAAATCCCGAAAAACATAAGCCTTTTGATGATGCCTCGCCGGACATCGTCGCGTATGTGCGCTATCTGGAAGTCATCGCAGGCAAAAGCCCCAACACGGCCTTCAGCTATTACTGCGACCTGCGCAATTTCAGCCGCTTTATGAAGCGCCGGCGCGGCCTTGTGACCGACGATACCGAGATAAAGGACATCGACCCCAAGGGGCTCGATACGGCTTTCTGGGGCAGTGTGACCAAGGAAGACGTTTATGAGTATCTGTACTTTCTGAACAGCGAGTGCGGCAACAAAAAGTCTTCGACGGCCCGGCGGCTGGCAAGTCTCCACGGCTTTTATGATTATCTGGTCAATCAGGTAGATTTGCTCAAAGAGAACCCGACAGCGTCCATCAAGCCGCCCAAGCAGGATAAAGTCCTTCCCAAGTACCTGACGGCAGAGCAATCCATGGACCTTCTAGAAAGCACCCAGACCCAGAGCGATTTCCCGGAGCGGGATTACTGCATGGTGGTGCTGTTTTTGAACTGCGGGATGCGTCTTTCGGAGCTTGTCGGCATGGACCTCGGCGACATCGACATGGAACAGCGGCAGATCCGTCTGTTCGGCAAAGGCCATAAAGAGCGGATGGTCTACCTGAATGATGCCTGCATGGAGGCGTTGCAGATCTATCTGAACAAGCGCAACACGATGGAGGGCCTGAACCCCAAAGAGAGAGCTGTCTTTATCACCCGGCGGCGCAAGGAGCGAATCTCAAACCGCAGGGTAGAGCAGCTGGTCACCGGCGCCATGAAAGCAGCGGGTCTGCGTGGTTTTTCCACCCATAAGCTCCGCCATACTGCCGCGACGCTGATGTATCAGACTGGCAACGTGGATATTCTGACCCTCAAACAGCTTCTGGGCCACAGCAGCGTCGGCACGACACAAATTTATACACACCTGCAGGAATTTCAGGTGCGTGCAGCGATTGAGCAGAATCCGCTGGGTGAAGTCAAGAAGGCAAGCTTGGATACAACGCCAAAGGAGACAGGGGAGAGCAAGGGAGAATTTGCCGATCCTTCATCGGATGAGCCTGAAAATGATGCACCGGACGGCCCGATGGAGGCCTTTGAGGGTGCCGCACAGGAGGGCTTCCGGGTGGATGTCTCGAGCCTTGCCGATACGAATGGACCCGAATGAACCCACACGATTTTTCAAAGGTTATTCGGTGTGGACGCTTCGATTTAAGGACATTCCAGAGGCTCTGAGACTTTACAAGAAAAATCAGAAGCTTCAGCTGGGATATATTGATGGAAACAAGCAATACGAGCATTTCTGGTGTAAGAACTGATTTATTGATACCGGAATCAGATACCAGTACATGCACAATGATCGTGATGGAGCGCAGACCGAACGCTCTTGAAAAATATGAGCGGCTGGAATCAAAAAGTGATGGCTATTGAAGTCAGAAAAGTTTTTACAGACAACAGCTGGACGATCGTAAAACAAAAAAGCTGACAAAAACATACAAAGCAATGCATTCAAATAACACAACTGTACAAAACGCGAAAAAACGGCCTAGCCAGCCCAAAAGGCTCAGGAGCCGCCGGAAAGGCCCGAAACCCGAAAAAGAGGGCTTTTCCACTCCCCTATATTTCGTATAACCTGCATTATACGAAATATTATAAAAATCAAAAACAGAGGCCCCCTTCTCCTGCGTTCCGTCATCGGTGCAGGTTTTGGGAGCCTCTGCTGTTCTTTTATATCATTTCGTTTGGGACGCGTGGATCGCCTGCCAAGCAGGCATCGTAAAATACAGCTGGACAAGACCGCTTTCATGCGAGCGTCCATTGCATCAGACTTTACAGCGGTGTATCCAGCGGCTGTGTTCCGAAGTATGCGCAGATCGCTTCATAGTAAACGCGCGCCACTGTCTTACAGCCTTCTTCGCTGCCAAACTGTGCAACGTCCTCTTCGCTGGTCACAAAGCACTGTTCTGCCAGAACCGCCGGACAGTTTACATCTTCCAACAAGGTAAAGCTTCGCTCGTCCCTTACTTCGGTATGGGTGCTCTCTACGAGCTGCTTTATCTCGCCCTGATAATAAATGTACCGGATGCCGCCGTGGCCGCGGAGCTTTGCGCCTGCGGCCTGCATTCCCTGCGCCAGCTGCTGCGCGAAGTAATAGCTCTCCTGATGCCATGTACGGCCCGGGACGGACGGATAACACTCAAAGCCCGACGCGGCAGAACCCTCCGGTGCGGAGTTGCCGTGGATGGACAGCAGCAGCTGCGGGCTCTGGGCATTGATGGCCTCTGCCCGCTCGCTGGGCTTTGCGGTGGCATCATAGCTTTCGCGGGAACGCAGCGGGATGTAATTAGGGTCGGCCTCCAGCAGCGCAAGCAGAGCCTCGGAGGTCTGGGCTGTCATCTCTTTTTCTTCGACGACTCCCCTTGCACCCGGGTCGCTTCCGCCGTGGCCGGCATCAATGCAGACCCGGTAGGGCGGGTCGCCCACCACAGGCCGGAAAGGCTCTTCCCCGCTCTCATTTCGCCCGGAGCCGAACAGCGCTGCTTTCCAAAGGAAAAATGCTGTACTGAAGCAGACGACGCACACCAAAAGGCCGATGACCGTCGCAGTGGACGGGCCGCACTGTTTTCTCCGGCGTATGTGTCTTGGATTTGAACGTCCTGCCATCGGTTTACTTCAGCTCGACAACGGTCACGCCGCTCTCGCCCTCGCCGTAACGGCCCAGACGGAAGCTCTTGACCATTCGGTTTCCCCGCAGATGCTTATGGATCGCAGTGCGCAGTGCGCCGGTACCATTGCCGTGGATGAGGTATACCACAGTCTGGCCGTTCAAAATCGCACGGTCGATGAAGGAATCCACCTCCGGCAGCGCCTCGTCTACGGTAAGACCCAGCAGGTTGCATTCCATCTTTGCTGTGCGCTGCACGCGCTCTACCCTGCCATTGGGCCGGCTGGCGTCGCCGGTCAGGCGGGAGTAACGCTGCTGTGCCTTGGTCTGAGGCTTCGTCTCCTTGACCAGCTTTTCCGGCTGCTTGAGGCCCTTGAGCGGCACTTTCGTCTTGATGATGCCGGCACGCACCAGCACATCACCGTTTTTATCTGGCAGAGAGAGCACGGTAGCCAGCTGGTTCAGCTCTGCGATGCAGACCTCCTGCCCTACCTTGACTTCCTTCAGCGGAACGAACTCCTTGACCGGATTGTGTACCACTTCAGTCCCCATAAAGAGCTTTTCGGACTCTTTCTTGGCGATCTCACGGGCGCGCTGGGCCTTCTGCTGGGTGCTCATCCGCTCATCTTTCTGGAGCTGGCGCAGCTCATCCGTCAGAGCGTAAGCCTTGCTTTCGACCTCCTGCGCCAGTGCGCGGGCCTTGGCGCGGGCAGCTTCCAGCTCATTCTCGCCCTGCCGGATAAGCTCATCGCGCTTCTGACGGGCCGCATCCAGCTGGTGGGCGGCCTCGTTTTTCAGGCCTTCCACCTCGTCCTGACTGGCTTTGAGCTGGAGCTTCAAATCATCCAGCTGGCCCAGAACGGCGTCCAGGCGCTTGTCTTCTGCGGACAGATGCTGCTGTGCCGCCTCAATGACCCGCTCCGGGATGCCAAGCTTTTCGCTGATAAGGAAAGCGTTGGACTTGCCCGGAACGCCGACGCTGAGCTTATAGGTGGGGCGCAGCGTCTCCAAATCGAACTCGCAGCTGGCGTTGACGACGCCCTTTGTCTCGAGAGCAAACACCTTCAATTCTGCATAGTGCGTTGTGGCCATCAGGAGCACACCGCGGCGGCGCAGCTCTTCGATGATGGCAACAGCCAGTGCCGCACCCTCCGCCGGGTCGGTACCGGCGCCAAGCTCGTCCAGAAGCACCAGCGTGTGGGGCATGGCAAGCTCAAGGATGCCAGTGATCTTCTTCATATGACCGGAGAAGGTGGACAGGCTCTGCTCGATGCTCTGCTCATCGCCGATGTCCACGAGGAATTCGTCAAAGACGCAGATCTCACTGCGCTCATCCGCCGGGATGAGGAAACCGCACTGTGCCATCGCGCAAAGCAGGCCGGCCGTTTTCAGAGTGACGGTCTTACCGCCGGTGTTGGGGCCGGTGATGATGAGCGAATCGTATTCCCTGCCCAGCGAAATATCGACAGGAACGCACTTCTTTGCGTCGATGAGCGGATGACGCGCCCGAATGAGTGAGAACGACGTATCCGTCCGGACAGCGGGTTTGAACGCCTTCATATCCAGTGCAAGGCGGGCTTTTGCAAGCAGGATGTCGATTTCCAGCATGGCCTTATAGCTGTACTGGAACTGCGGCTCAATGGCTGCGACCTGACCGGTAAATGCTACCAGGATACGCTCGATCTCCTGGGCTTCCTGTGCGCGGTATTGAAGGATGCGTGCGTTTGCCTCCACAACAGCCTGCGGCTCGACGAAGACCGTCGCACCGGTAGACGAGACGTCATGGATGATACCGCTCACCTCTCCGCGATACTCGCTTTTGACAGGAACGACATACCGGCCATTTCGGATGGAGACGACGCTCTCCTGTAAGTACTTGGAGGTGTCCATATTCCGGACCATGCTTTCCAGACGGTCGCGGATGCTGTTTTCAGTCGCACGGATCTTCTTGCGCAGGTCGTTCAGGGTGTGCGATGCCGTATCTGCCATTGCATCCGGTGCAAGGATGGCACTCGAGATCTGCTGCTCAAGGCCCGGCTGAGGAGCCAGCGCATAGAATAAGTCGTCCGTCGGAAGTGCATCGTGTTCCGAAGAGCCATACCAGCTGACGAGGTTCTGAAAGTTGCGAAGCGCACCGGCCACCATCAGCAGTTCACCCATTGAGAGGACACCGCCCTTGACGGCGCGGGCGGCCAGCTGACTGACGCCCTCTACTCCACCGAAGCGGGGCGAGCCGTTCTTGATGAGCAGTGAATTGATGGCATCGGTCTGTTCCAGCGCATACCGCACTTCATCGGGGTCGCACTGAGGCTCGATGGCAAGGAGCTTTTCGCGGGACTCTTTGCACACGCAGCCCTCCGCCGCCCGGGCAATGATCTTGTCCAGTTCCAGCGTTTTCAAATAACTTGTTTCCATAGTAATTCCTTATATCAAATCGATTTCAAATGGTTATGGCAGGACAGATCTCAAAAAGGCGTAGCTTTTCAACGGCTTGTCCAGATGGGTCAGCGCATATTGCTCTGCTGCTGCAGAGAGCTTCGCCAGACTGCCGACGGAAATACGGAAGCCGAATATCTTTTTATCTTCTACCAGACAGATATGCCGCAGCGCAAACAGCGCCCCGGCGTCCAGATTGCACTTCTTCCCCGCCTTTTGGGCGCAGGATTCGCAGAGCAGACAGCCCTCCGCCGGGTCGAGATAAAAGGCCGGGCCGTCGTAGGTGCCGCAGTCGCGGCAGTAGACCAGCTGCGGCAGAAATCCGCACTCACTCATGGTGCGCAGCTCAAATACGGCCTTGATGACCCGGAGGTCGGCCTTTTTCTCGCTTATCATGTAAAAGCAATTCAGGAGAAGCCTCAGTTCTTTTTCCGCTTCGTCTCCTGTGGGCGAAAGCGCCGAGGCCATTTCCGCCATATACATGGCAAGGCTCATCCCTTCGATGGAGGACGAGATGCCGTGGAAGACGTTTTTGACATCCGCCTCTCGCACTGTATACATATTCCGTCCGGGGACAAGCACGAACTCCGAGTAACAAAAAAGCCCGCAGGCGCTGAACAGTTTGCTTTTCAGCCGCAGGCTGCTCTGCGCAGAGGCCGAGATGACTCCCAGCCCCGGCGTCAGAAGCGTGATGATCCGGTCTGATTCTTTATACCGGGTCTCTTTCAGGACAAGGCCCGGGGTCACAATGGTATCCATCTGTTTTTTCTCCTGCCGGGGCGGTGAGCCGCTGCTGAGCGAGCTGCCGCCTGTAGTCCAGATAACACAGAATATCACCGGTGCAGGCAAACGTCTGCCAGCTGAGCTCCACATCCATCGGACAACGCTCCCTTCTTTAAGGTATAGTGTCACCTCTATGGTACTGCGCTATCCCCGGGAAATCTGTCCTGTTATGAGGCTCAGCGGTTGGGCTGCTGCTTGAAGCCGAAATTGTTGAGCATGAACTCGTTATCGCGCCAGTCGGCTTTGACCTTCACCCAGCACTGTAAGTTGACGCGGCAGCCGAGGAACTCTTCGCAGTCGGTGCGGGCTGCGCTGGCGATCTTCTTCAGCATCGCGCCGCCCTTGCCGATGACCATGCCCTTGTGGCTCTCCCGCTCACAGTAGATGTTCACGTCGATGTCCACGAGGTCGGTGCCGGGGCGCTCCTTGAAGCGCTCGACCACGACCGCAATGCCGTGCGGGATCTCGTCCCGCATATAGAGCAGAGCCTTTTCGCGGATAACTTCCGCTACAAGCTCCTTCTCAGGCATATCGGTATAGGCATCATCGTCAAAATAATGCGGGCCTTCCACGGCATAGCGGCTCAGGGCGTCGAACAGCTCTTCGCAGTGGTCATTATCGCGGACACTGACGGTATAGACATCATCAAAGACGCCCAGAGCCTTCAGCTCCGCCTTGCGGGCCTCGAGGTCCGCCGGGTCTTTGACGAGGTCGGTCTTATTGATGACCGCGATGGCCGGGCCGCCCTTTTTCAGAGCCTCGACCAGAACCATCTCCGATTCATTCAGCGCGCCATAGGGCTCGAACAGCATCATGGACACATCGACGTCAGCAATGGAGTCGCTGGCCGTCTTGTCCATCCGTCTGCCCAGCTTATTGTGGGGCTTATGCACGCCGGGAGTGTCCAGAAGAACGTACTGCAGAGGCCCCCGGGTGATGACGCCGGTAATACGGGTACGGGTGGTCTGGGGCTTGGAGGTGACGATAGCCACCTTCTCCCCCACCAGCAGATTCGTCAGGCTGGACTTGCCCACGTTCGGGCGGCCGATGACCGCCACGAACACAGAGGATGTATCATAATGGCCCTGGATCGGTGTTTCGTTTTTCAAAATAGAACTCCTGTCTTTTTATTCCGTGTAGCTCACCGTGCGGGGCAGACCAAGCTGAGTGAGGACAGCTTCTTCCTTCTCACGCATCCGCATGGCTTCCAGACCGCCGTTCTCGTGGTCATAGCCCAGCAGATGGAGCATGGAGTGGACCGTCAGAAAAGCGACCTCTCTCTGCAGCGGATGGCCGTAGAGAGTCGCCTGCTCCTGTGCGCGCTCCATGCTGATGACGATGTCGCCCAGCATCTTGCAGCCGTTGTTCTCGTCCACGTCATAGACGCCGTTCTCCCCCAGAGGGAAGCTCAGCACATCCGTGGGCATCGGCTTGTTGCGGTACTGGTTGTTCAGCTCAGCAATGGCTGCGTTGTCCACGAAGGTCACGCTGATCTCCGCCGGGTCGTCAAAATGCTCATATTCCAGCACAGCGTTGCAGGCGCGGCGGATGAGGATGCGAAGGCCCGAGGGGACCTTGATCGCTTTCTGCGAGTTGGTGATCAAAACTTTATTGGACATAAATCGTCCGCTCCTTTCGTTTCTACATTCTATTGAGTGAATGCCCCGGTTTCTGTGGTATGCCGCCGGGGTTATTTTTCATAGGGTTCAGTGCTTAGCCGGGTGGGCAGCGGCCTCGTAGGCTTTGATGATCTCCTGCACCAAACGGTGACGCACCACGTCTTTTTCGGTGAAGCAGCACTGCGCGATGCCGTTCACGCCTTTGAGGACCTGAAGTGCATCCACAAGGCCGCTGCGGGTGCGGTCGGGCAGGTCGATCTGAGTGACGTCGCCGGTAACGACCACTTTCGAGCCGATGCCCATACGGGTGAGGAACATCTTCATCTGCTCCGGGGTGGTGTTCTGCGCTTCGTCGAGGATGATGAAGGAATCGTCCAGCGTCCGGCCGCGCATATAGGCCAGCGGTGCGACCTCGATGATCTGCTTTTCCACCAGACGCTCATAGGTCTCTGCGCCCAGCATATCGAACAGGCCGTCGTACAGAGGCCGCAGATAGGGGTCTACCTTCTGCTGCAGGTCACCCGGCAGAAAGCCCAGCTTCTCGCCTGCCTCCACCGCCGGGCGGGTCAGTACGATGCGGGAGACATCTTTGGCCTTGAACGCCTTGACAGCCATTGCCACA
>OHST01000525.1_pt1 | contig 21563 bp, 15 predicted proteins | sample 1578841 | NCBI WGS metagenome assembly OHST01 (sample SAMEA3879593, study PRJEB24766) | human gut metagenome | biome: human-associated habitat; feature: feces | place: USA | collected 1985/1987 | reverse complement strand
AGCCAAAATTCATTCCAGATTGCCTGCGGCAATGGAATTTTGGCTCGTATGTCTCGGGATTTTGGCATATCCATGCCAAAACACCTCGCGGGATAGTGGTGTGTGAACAGTAACATTTGATTTACTTTTGCTTAAAAACGGGAAATTCATTATTGACAAACGAAAAAAAATGTTTTATAGTATAGCATATTTTTAAAGAAAGCCAATTGAACATATTATTATAGAAGATATGATGATCTGACAAAGGCGTCAGATGCAGAATACCAGATGGGTCAAGTGCCCTCTGATAGCTGCATCTGACGCTTTTTTATTAACAAAGGATGATGGAGGAGGAAATCAAAATGGCAGTGAAATACGTATTTGTCACAGGAGGAGTTGTTTCAGGTCTCGGAAAAGGAATCACAGCTGCATCTCTGGGGCGTCTTTTGAAAGCGAGAGGATATCAGGTAACCATGCAGAAGTTTGATCCTTATATCAATATCGACCCCGGAACCATGAACCCGATTCAGCACGGAGAAGTTTTTGTAACAGACGATGGTACAGAGACAGACCTGGATCTGGGACATTATGAGAGATTCATTGATGAGAGTCTTGATAAAAATTCCAATGTGACAACCGGTAAGGTTTACTGGTCTGTTCTTCAGAAAGAACGTCACGGGGATTTCGGCGGGGGTACCGTACAGGTAATTCCTCATATTACAAATGAGATTAAGAGTCGTTTCTACCGCGCCAAATCACCGGAGGAAAACAAGATTGCCATTATCGAGGTGGGAGGAACAGTTGGTGATATTGAAAGCCAACCGTTCCTGGAAGCAATTCGTCAGTTCCAGCTCAATGTGGGACATGACAATGCAATCCTGATTCACGTAACATTAATTCCTTATTTAAAGGCATCTGAAGAACTGAAAACAAAACCTACACAGGCAAGCGTAAAGGAACTTCAGGGAATGGGAATTCAGCCGGATGTACTGGTGTGCAGAAGTGAACATGAGCTGACAGAGGACATTAAAGAAAAAATCGCTTTATTCTGCAACGTACCTGTATCACATGTACTTCAGAACCTGGATGTGGAATATTTATATGAAGCTCCTCTTGCAATGGAAAGAGAGAAGCTTGCAGATGTAGTTCTTTCAAGTCTCCGTCTGGAAAACAGAAAACCGGATTTAAGTGACTGGGAGGAAATGGTAGAAAGTCTGAGAAATCCGAATAAAACAGTAAAGATCGCAATTGTAGGAAAATATACACAGCTTCATGATGCATATCTCAGTGTAGTAGAGGCACTGAAACATGGCGGAATTTCCTGCAGAGCCAAGGTAGAGCTTGACTGGATCGATTCCGAAGAACTGACAGAGAAGAATCTGGATCAGCAGCTTCACAATGTAGATGGTATCCTGGTTCCGGGTGGTTTCGGGAACAGAGGTACAGAAGGAATGATCCTGGCAGCACAGTATGCAAGAGTACATAAGATTCCATATCTTGGAATCTGTCTGGGAATGCAGATGGCAATTGTAGAATTCGCCCGCCATGTACTTGGATACGAAGATGCAAACAGTATTGAACTGAATCCGGAGACAAAGCATCCGGTAATTGCATTAATGCCGGATCAGGAAGATATCGAAGATATCGGTGGAACCTTAAGACTTGGAAGCTATCCATGTATTCTTGCAGAAGGTTCCAGATCCTATGAACTCTTTGGCAAAAAAGAAATCCATGAGCGCCACAGACATCGTTATGAAGTAAACAATGCATTCCGTAAAGAACTTCAGGAGAAGGGAATGAATATCGTAGGAACTTCCCCTGATAATCATATCGTAGAGATGATCGAGATCGCAGGGCACCCGTTCTATGTAGGAACTCAGGCCCATCCGGAATTCAAATCCCGCCCGAACCATGCACATCCTTTATTCAGAGGATTTATTCAGGCGGCTGTAGATTTCAAAAGTAATTAATTACTTTTGAAAGCCTCCGGCGGATTGCAGAACTGCGCAGAGGTAAATGTCATGCAAAGCATGACGCGCAGCTTACAGCAAGTACGCTGGAGCGTACTTGATACTAATAAGTGAAGAACAGCAGAAAAAATAGAAAGGATGAGGAGATTATGAAAGAAGTGAGAGAACAGCAGCAACAGCAAGGTCTGTACCGGTCTGAATTTGAGCATGACAACTGTGGTATCGGAGCAGTTGTCAATATCAAAGGCAAGAAAACCCACGATACTGTTGCAAATGCATTAAAGATCGTAGAACATCTGGAACACCGCGCAGGTAAGGATGCAGAAGGCAAAACCGGTGACGGTGTAGGTATCCTTCTCCAGATTTCCCATAAATTTTTCAAGAAAGCCTGTAAGAAAGAGGGATTTGAGATTGGCGATGAGAGAGAATATGGCATCGCACAGTTTTTCTTCCCGCAGCACGAGATCAAACGCGCACAGGCAAAGAAGATGTTTGAGATCATTCTTGAGAAAGAAGGCCTGGAACTTCTTGGATGGCGTCAGGTCCCGGTATTCCCGGAAGTGCTTGGACACAAGGCAAGAGAATGTATGCCATGTATTATGCAGGCATTTATCAAAAAGCCGGAAGATGTGGAAAAAGGTCTTCCATTTGACCGTATGCTCTACATTGCAAGACGTGAGTTTGAACAGAGTAATGATAATACTTATGTAGTTTCCATGAGCAGCCGTACCATCGTTTACAAAGGTATGTTCCTGGTTGGACAGCTTCGTACTTTCTTCGAAGATCTTCAGAACCCGGATTATGAATCTGCAATCGCCATGGTACATTCCCGTTTCAGTACCAACACAAACCCAAGCTGGGAGAGAGCACATCCTAACCGCTTTATGGTACACAACGGTGAGATCAACACCATCCGCGGCAACGCAGATAAGATGCTTGCAAGAGAAGAGAATATGGAATCTCCATACCTGGAGGGACAGCTTCACAAAGTGCTTCCTGTTGTAAACAGAAACGGTTCCGACTCTGCAATGCTTGACAATACACTGGAATTTCTGGTAATGAGCGGTATGGAACTTCCGCTTGCAGTTATGATCACAATCCCTGAACCATGGGCAAACAATGACACCATTTCCCAGGCAAAACGTGACTTTTATCAGTACTATGCAACTATGATGGAGCCATGGGACGGACCTGCATCTATCCTGTTCTCAGACGGTGATGTTATGGGTGCAGTCCTTGACAGAAATGGTCTCCGTCCATCCAGATACTATATTACTTCTGACGGCTATATGATCCTTTCCTCAGAAGTAGGTGTTCTGCCAATTCCGGAAGAGAAGATCGTATTAAAAGAGCGTCTTCATCCTGGAAAAATGCTCCTGGTAGATACTGTAAAGGGAAAAGTTATCGATGACAATGAGCTGAAAGAGGGCTACGCAAAAATGCAGCCATACGGTGAATGGCTTGACAGTCATCTGGTACAGTTAAAGGATATCAAGATCCCGAATGAGAGACCGGAAGAGTACACACCAGAGCAGAGAGCGCGTCTGCAGAAAGCATTCGGTTATACTTATGAGCAGTATCGTACTTCCATCAGAAACATGGCATTAAACGGAGCAGAGAGCATCGGAGCCATGGGTGTGGATACCCCACTTGCAGTATTTTCCAAACAGAACAGACCATTATTTGACTATTTCAAACAGCTCTTCGCACAGGTTACTAACCCTCCAATCGATGCAATCCGTGAGGAAATCGTTACCAGCACAAGCGTTTATGTTGGCAAGGACGGAAACTTGCTGGAGCAGAAACCGGAAAACTGTCAGGTATTAAAGATTAATAATCCGATCCTGACAAATACAGACATGATGAAGATCAAGAGCTTCAAGCATGAGGGCTTCAAGACAGCTGTTGTTTCTACCTTATATTACAAGAGCACCAAGCTCGAGAGAGCAATTGACCGTCTTTTTGTAGAAGTAGATAAAGCATTCCGTGAGGGTGCAAACATCCTTGTTCTTTCAGACAGGGGAGTAGATGAAAATCATATGCCAATCCCGTCACTTCTGGCAGTATCCGCAGTTCATCAGCACCTTGTAAAAACAAAGAAGAGTACCTCTCTTGCCATCATTCTGGAATCCGGAGAACCGAGAGAAGTACATCATTTCGCAACTTTACTTGGTTATGGTGCAAGCGCTATCAACCCATACCTTGCCCTTGAGACAATCCATGAGCTGATCGACAGCCATATGCTGGACAAAGATTACTATGCAGCAGTAGATGATTACAACCATGCAGTTATCAGCGGAATTGTAAAGATTGCTTCCAAGATGGGTATTTCCACCATTCAGTCCTATCAGGGATCTCAGATTTTTGAGGCAATTGGTATCTCTTCTGATGTGATCGAGAAATACTTTACAGGTACAGTCAGCCGTGTGGGCGGAATCACACTGGAAGACATCGAAGAGAATGTAGAGAAGCTTCACTCAGAAGCATTTGACCCATTAGGACTTCCTACAGACCTGACTCTGGACAGCGTTGGTGCACACAAGATGAGAAGCCAGGGAGAGGAACATCGTTACAATCCTCAGACTATCCATCTTTTGCAGCAGTCCACATGGACAGGAAGCTACGATCTGTTCAAACAGTACACAGATTTGGTAGATAAAGAAAACCACGGAAACTTAAGAGGACTTCTGGACTTTAAGTTTGCTGAGACTCCGGTTCCACTTGAAGAAGTGGAGAGCGTAGATGATATCGTAAAACGATTTAAGACAGGTGCTATGTCCTATGGTTCCATTTCACAGGAAGCACATGAGACACTGGCAATCGCCATGAACCACCTCCATGGAAAATCCAATACAGGTGAGGGCGGTGAAAGTGACGAGAGACTGGATTCTGCAGGAAGCAGCGATGACAGATGCTCCGCAATCAAACAGGTTGCCAGCGGACGTTTCGGTGTAACCAGCCGTTATCTTGTATCTGCAAGAGAAATCCAGATCAAGATGGCACAGGGTGCAAAACCTGGTGAAGGCGGACATCTTCCTGCAAAGAAGGTATATCCATGGATTGCCAAAACCCGTCATTCTACACCAGGTGTCAGCCTGATTTCCCCGCCACCGCATCACGATATCTATTCTATCGAGGACTTGGCACAGTTAATTTATGACCTTAAGAATGCAAATAAATATGCAGATATTTCTGTCAAACTGGTATCTGAAGCAGGTGTCGGTACAGTTGCAGCAGGTGTTGCAAAAGCCGGTGCACAAACTATTCTGATCTCTGGTTATGACGGAGGTACAGGTGCAGCTCCGAGAAGTTCTATCCACAATGCAGGACTTCCATGGGAACTTGGACTTGCAGAAACACATCAGACACTGCTCAAGAATGGTCTGAGAAACCGTGTCCGCATTGAGACAGACGGTAAGCTTATGAGTGGTCGTGACGTTGCGATCGCAGCATTAATGGGTGCCGAGGAATTTGGTTTTGCAACAGCTCCGCTTGTAACCATGGGATGCGTTATGATGCGTGTATGTAACCTGGATACCTGCCCGGTTGGTGTGGCAACACAGAACCCTGAACTTCGTAAAAGATTCAAAGGTAAACCGGAATATGTAGAGAATTTCATGCGCTTTATCGCACAGGAATTAAGAGAGTATATGTCTAAACTGGGATTCCGTACAGTCAGCGAAATGGTTGGACGTACAGATCTTCTGGTTCAGACAGACAATGTACCAGAACCACATCAGGGTAAAGTAGATTTAAGTGCAATCCTGAACAATCCATTTGCAGGCAAAGATCAGAAAGTTACCTTTGACCCGAAGGCTGTATATAATTTCGAACTGGAAAAAACCATGGATGAAAAAGTTCTGGTTAAGAAATGCGCAAATGCAATCAATAAAGGTCAGAAAACAGAGCTTTCTGTAAATCTGACAAACATTGACCGTACATTCGGAACCATCCTTGGTGCAGAGATTACCAGAAAGAATAAAAACGGACTTGCAGATGACACCATCACTGTACACTGCAATGGTGCCGGCGGACAGAGCTTCGGTGCATTTATCCCCAAAGGACTTACACTGGAACTGACCGGTGACAGTAATGACTACTTTGGAAAAGGACTTTCCGGTGGTAAACTGATCCTGAAGGTTCCGGAAAAAGCTGCATACAAAGCAGAAGAGAATATTATTGTAGGTAATGTTGCCCTCTACGGTGCAACCAGCGGTACTGCATTTATCAATGGTGTTGCAGGTGAGCGTTTCGCAGTCCGTAACTCCGGTGCATCCGCAGTTGTAGAAGGCGTGGGAGAGCATGGTTGTGAATATATGACAGGCGGCCGCGTAGTCGTACTTGGTAAGACTGGCAAGAACTTTGCAGCAGGTATGAGCGGCGGTATCGCATATGTACTGGATGTGGATAATGTTCTTTACAAGAACCTGAACAAAGCCATGATTTCCATCGAAAAAGTGGAAAACAAATATGACAAAAAAGAACTTCGCGACCTGATTGAAGCTCATGTAGAAGCAACAGGTTCCAAACTCGGTGCGAAAGTTCTGGCTGACTTTGATTATTATCTGCCGCACTTTAAGAAACTCATTCCAAATGAGTACAAGAAGATGATCACTTTAAGTGCGAAACTGGAAGAAAAAGGACTCAACAGTCAGCAGGCACAGATGGAAGCGTTCTATGAAAGTATTGGCGCTAAACATTGATAATAATTGAATATATCGTGTGAACTTATCAATGTTGCCCCGTCATCTTTTAGAATAAATAAAAAGGTGGCGTGGGCCATACCATTATTGCCGCAGCAAGTGCGGCGAAGAGGAGGAAATCATGGGCAAACCAACAGGATTTTTAGAATATGAGAGAGAGACGGCAAAAGTTCTGCCGCCAAAGGTCCGCATCGCAAACTTCAAAGAATTCAGGACCCCATTAAATAAAGAGAAACAGAAACTTCAGGGCGCACGCTGCATGGCATGCGGTGTCCCATTCTGCCAGTCAGGTATGATGATCGGCGGTATGGCATCCGGTTGCCCTCTGCACAATCTTGTACCTGAGACGAATGATCTGGTTTATACAGGCAACTGGAAACAGGCATTCTTAAGACTGAGCAAGACACACAGCTTCCCGGAATTTACTTCACGTGTCTGCCCTGCACTCTGCGAAGCAGCCTGCACCTGTAATATAAACGGAGAACCGGTATCCACCAAAGAAAACGAACGTGCGATCATTGAGACAGCCTATGAGAACGGATGGGTAACCCCGCAGATCCCGGAAGTACGTACAGGCAAATCTATAGCAGTCATCGGAAGTGGTCCCTCCGGACTGGCAGCAGCTCAGCAGTTAAACAGACGAGGCCACAGCGTAACTGTATTTGAAAGAAAAGACCGTGTAGGCGGACTTCTCCGTTACGGTATTCCTAACATGAAGCTGGACAAAGCTGTTGTTGACAGAAGAATCCATCTTATGGAAGAAGAGGGAGTTAAATTCGTTACAAATGTAAACGTAGGAAAGGACATCAAAGCAGAAGAACTTCTGAAACAGTTCGACCGCGTCATCCTTGCCTGCGGAGCATCCAATCCACGAGACATTAAAGTTCCGGGACGGGATGCAAAAGGAATTTATTTCGCAGTAGATTTCCTGGGACAGGTAACAAAAGCGTTGTTGGATTCTGATTTTGCCAAAGTTCCATATGAACTTGCCAAAGGAAAAAATGTTCTGGTCATCGGTGGCGGTGATACAGGAAATGACTGTGTGGGAACATCTATCCGTCTGGGTGCCAAATCTGTGATCCAGTTAGAGATGATGCCCAAGCCGCCAGTGGAAAGAACACCATCCAATCCATGGCCGCAGTGGCCGAGAGTCCTCAAAACAGATTATGGCCAGGAAGAAGCTATTGCAGTATTCGGACATGACCCACGAGTATACCAGACTACTGTTACAGAATTTATCAAAGATAAAAACGGAAATGTCTGCCAGGCAAAACTCACAAAATTAAAGAGTGAAAAAGATCCAAAGACAGGACGTATGATGATGGTTCCTGTAGAAGGAAGCGAAGAAGTCATCCCTGTAGATGTAGTCCTTATCGCAGCCGGATTCCTTGGCAGTGAGAAATATGTAACAGACGCATTTAAGGTAGCCATCAATGGAAGAACCAATGTAGATACAAAACCAGAGCAGTATCAGACCTCCGTAGACAAAGTCTTCACAGCAGGAGACATGCACAGAGGCCAGTCCCTGGTAGTATGGGCGATCCGTGAAGGCAGAGAAGCTGCGAAAGCGGTGGATGAATCACTGATGGGATATTCCTATCTGTAAAAATAAGATAAAATATGAGAAAGGTGCTATTGTCTGACGGAAAAGGATGTCAGGCAACAGCACCTTTTTTGAAAGTGATTTTGGGGTCTTGTATTATAATAATTATAGTTGACAGAGAATAATACATTTGCTACACTAAATTTGCATATCTAAGATAATTTTTGAACCATTCGGCTCATCCATTTCCCTTTATGATTAAGTACAAAAGACAGTATTTTTGAATTTGTATTTTGCGTATTTTTCTTTCGGAGAATACGGAAACCTTTTCAAATTTGGCATAGAAAAATTGATTGACACCATATACGATATCACATATAATGTAAATAGGAGATATAAGAATGTCAAAATGGGATAAACTGATAACACGTATATGTAATTTATCAAAAGATCTTCGATTTGATGAATTGCGAAAAGTATTGGAAAGTTATGGATATGAAATGAATGTTCCGAGAAGTGGAAGCAGTCATTATACATTTAGAAAGTCTGGATGTATGCCTATTACAATACCAAAACATGAGCCGATAAAGAAAGTATATGTAGAAATGGTAAGGGAAATAGTAGAAAGTGAGGCGAAGAATCATGAAGACGTTGAATGATTATATGTCAATGTCCTATCGTATGGAAGTTGTGGAAGATAAAACCGAAGGAGGATTTGTAGTTTCGTATCCAGATCTCCCTGGTTGCATTACCAGCGGAGAAACAGTGGAAAGTGCAATTTCAAATGCTCTGGATGCAAAAAAAGCATGGCTTGAAGCTGCATTAGAAGAAGGGGTAGAAATCCATGAACCGGATAGCCTTGAAGATTATTCCGGACAGTTTAAGCTGAGAATTCCAAGAAGCCTGCATAGACTACTGGCAGAACATTCTCAGAGAGAGGGAATCAGTATGAATCAGTATTGCGTATATCTTCTTTCGAGGAATGATGCGGTATTCTCAAAATAGCAATTATATGTAAGCAGCAAAGCATGTTATTGAGAGCGGAATGTACAGTAACATGGAAAGAGCTGATGAAAAAATATGCAGTTGACAAAGAACAGGTACATTGTTATAATTGCCTACATGAACAAAGGCGTTCTTTCTATAGAAAAGTAACTGTAGAAAGTGCGCCATTTTTTATATCATTATAAAAAGAATCTATAAAACTTCCAGACAGGACAAAACTGTATCGAAGAATCATTAAGAAAGCAAAAACAGCAGAAACTATGCTGACAAGGAGTGAATGAAAATGGGGAATTATACCAGAGAAGAAATATTACAGATGGCTGAGGAGGAAGACGTGGAATTTATCCGTCTCCAGTTCACAGATATGTTCGGAACGCTGAAAAACATCGCCATAACTGCCCGGGAACTTCCCCGTGCGCTGGATAACCGATGTATCGTAGATGGTTCCTTTATCGCAGGAATTGCAGGAGAATCTGAACCGGATATGTACTTAAGACCGGATCTTGACACTTTTGCAATTCTCCCATGGAGACCACAGCAGGGAAAAGTTGCCAGACTGTTATGCGATATCTATTGTCCGGACGGAACCCCTCATGAGAGAAGTCCGAGATATATCCTGAAGAAAACCGCCTGGGAGGCAAAGAAGGAGGGATACACCTGTCTGGTAGATCCGGAATGTGAATTTTTCCTTTTTCATACAGATGATAACGGAGTTCCGACTACTGTAACACATGAGAAGGCCGGATATCTGGATGTCAGTCCTGTGGATCTGGGTGAAAACGCAAGACGTGATATTGTATTAAATCTGGAAGACATGGGGATTGAGGTAGAATCTTCTCACCATGAAACTGCTCCTGCACAGCACGAAGTAGATTTCAAATACGGTGAAGTCCGTACGATTGCAGACCGGATCATGTCATTTAAGATGACGGTCCGTACCATTGCCAAACGCCATGGACTTCATGCGACATTTATGCCGAAACCAAGGGCAGAAGTAAATGGCTCCGGAATGCACATTCATTTCTCCTTATTTAAAGATGGAAGAAATGTATTCGTCAATCCGGGAAATCCACAGGAATTAAGCGAAGAAGCTTATTACTTCGTAGGAGGTCTTCTGGCTCACAGCAAAGAGATGGCACTGATCACCAATCCTATCGTAAATTCCTACAAACGTCTGGTTCCGGGCTATGAAGCCCCGACAGAACTGACATGGACAAAGAACAACCAGAATTCACTGGTAAGAATTCCGGGATCCAGAGGTATGGAGACAAGGATCGAACTGAGAAGTCCGGATGCAGCAGCAAACCCGTATCTGGTTTTTGCAGTATGTCTGGCAGCAGGACTGGATGGAATCAATAAGAAGATTTATCCGACTAAGTCCTCCAGCAGAGAATTATCCGAAACAGACCAGAAAACAATGAAGATTGAAAATCTTCCGGGAAATTTAAACGAAGCAATTGATTACTTCGAACAGAGTGACTGGATCAAAGAAGTACTTGGAACAGAATTTTGTAAAGAATACGCAGCAGCCAAGAAAAAAGAATGGCTTCGCTATACAAGAGAAATTTCAGCCTGGGAAATCGAGGAATACTTATACAGAATTTAACCGAATCAAACAAGTCCCCTGTAGAAATTGTAAAAAGCAATAAGTAGTGGGTGGGGACTTGTTTGTATCAGGAGGAGCGAAGCTTCTTCTGATAAACTGCGAAGCAGTTATTCGGTTATGAGCAAGTAGCGAAGCGGATTGCGAACATCCGCTTGATCAAAATCAAACAAGTCCCCTGCAGAGGTTGCAAAAAGCAATAAGCAGTGGACGGAAACTCAGGCTGTAACAGAAATAGGAGTGGCAGAGTTATGAGCAGCAGCATTGTGATTGCGTTACCGAAAATTGAAGACGCAAAGAAAATCCGCACAATACTTAACAGACATGGGCTCACAGTAGCCTCTGTCTGCAGCTCTGTCTCTAATGCGCTGGCCAGTATCTCAGAGCTTGACAGTGGTGTCCTGATATGCGGGTATAAGCTGACAGATGCCTATTATAAAGACGCTCTCGATGACCTGCCACAGTATTTTGAAATGCTGCTTCTGGCTTCTCAGCGTATTATAGATGAAGCACCGAATTCCGTCAGCACTGTACAGATGCCGATGAAAGCAAGCGTACTGATAGATACGGTCAATGACATGCTCTATCATCTGGAACGCCGGATCAAAAAAGAAAAAAAGAAACCAAAGCCCAGATCAGAAAAAGAACAGAATTATATCTCGAATGCTAAACGTCTTCTTATGGAAAAAAACCAGATGACAGAAGACGAAGCGTACAGACATATTCAGAAATGCAGCATGGATTCAGGAACCAACATGGTAGAAACTGCACAGATGTTACTCATGCTGATGTATGATGAAATCTGATTTTTCAAACACGTTCTAAATAAAATATCCGAAAATAATAAGGGAAATTTTGTAAAAAATGACGATATTATTTTGACAGAATATGTGGTAATATACAGAATATATTTTTGTTCATATCAAGTTAGAGGCAAAATATATTTTGACCCTAACATTATATTATATATAGAAAGAACACAAACAAACATAAAATAGATAATAACAGGAAGAATGATTACAAAGGCGTAATCAGAGAGTCCAGGGGATAAGTGTCTCCGGATTTTCTGATTACGCCTTTTTGATATTCCAGGGTTTTAAACCAAAAAGTCGTTGTGCTTGCACGAAAAGCCTTTTGAACTTGAAACCAGTGAAGATATCACAAAGGTTTTCAGAAATGAAGAAATGGAGGATGAGGAAATGGAATTTATGGATGGAACATGGGAAAAAGAAATCAATACCTGGGAGGAACTCGTAGGTAATAATCTCCTGAACCAGGAAGCCGTAATCGAAGGCGCTGTTCACAGCATCCGTAATATGGGTGATGTGGCATTTATCATTCTTAGAAGAAGGGAAGGCTTATTCCAGACAGTCTATGAAAATGAAATGGCAAATGTTTCCATTCATGAATTGAAGGAAGCAATGACGATCAGGGTGAAAGGAATCCTGCATGAAGAGGAGAGAGCACCCCACGGAAGAGAGCTTCGTATCCGTCATATTGATATTTTATCAACACCGGCAGAGCCACTTCCAATGGCAATCGACAAATGGAAACTGAACACTTCCCTGGAAGCAAAATTAAACTACAGACCGATTTCCCTGAGAAATATTCAGGAGCGTTCCAAATTTAAAATTCAGGAGGCACTGACAAAAGCATTCCGCGATTATCTCTACGGACAGGGATTCACAGAAATCCACACTCCAAAGATCGGAGCAAGAGGAGCAGAGGGTGGAGCAAACCTTTTCAAGTTCAGCTACTTCCACAAACCTGCAGTACTTGCGCAGAGCCCACAGTTCTACAAACAGATGATGGTTGGCGTATTTGACAGAGTATTTGAGACAGGCCCTGTATTCCGAGCTGAGAAACATAATACCAAACGTCACTTAAATGAATACACCAGTCTGGACTTCGAGATGGGATATATTGACAGCTTCGAAGAAATTATGGCAATGGAAACAGGATTCCTCCAGTATGCCATGAACCTTCTGAAAACAGAATATGCAAAAGAAGTACAGATTTTGAAGCTTGAGATCCCGGATGTATCCAAAATCCCGGCAGTCCGTTTCGATGTAGCCAAGGAACTGGTATCACAGAAATATAACCGTAAGATCAGAAATCCATTTGACCTGGAGCCGGAAGAAGAAGCACTGATCGGACAGTATTTCAAAGAAGAATATGGCTCAGATTTCGTATTTGTCACACATTATCCGTCAAAGAAACGTCCATTCTATGCAATGGATGATCCGGAAGACGCAAGATTTACCTTAAGCTTTGACCTGTTATTCAAAGGCCTTGAGATCACAACAGGCGGACAGCGTATCCATGATTACAACATGCTGGTACAGAAAATCGAAGACAGAGGTATGACGCAGGAAGGCATGGAACAGTATCTGGATACCTTCAAACATGGTATGCCGCCTCACGGTGGACTGGGAATCGGTCTGGAACGTCTGACCATGCAGCTTATCGGTGAAGAGAATGTTCGTGAAACCTGTCTCTTCCCGCGAGATATGAACCGTCTGGAACCGTAAATAAGTCAGAAACTTGGAAAGCTGCCTATATATTGACCGGAAACGGCAGGTTGATTCCGGGCAGAAAGAAATAAAAGCAATATAGAATGTTACAGGCAGTATATATAAGGAGAAAATCATGGCAAAGATCATAGATGATGAAACAATGGAAAATGTCTGCATCCTGGCCAAGCTTTCCCTCTCAGAAGAAGAAAAGGAAAAAGCAAAAGCTGAAATGCAGAAAATGCTTGATTATGTAGAGAAACTGGATGAACTGGATACATCGGAAGTAGAGCCTATGTCCCATATTTTCCAGGACGAAAACGTATTTCGTGAGGACGTTGTCACAAACGGAGACAACAAAGAAGCAATGCTGGCAAATGCACCGAAGGCAAAAGAAGGACAGTATCAGGTTCCGAAAACCATAGGATAGGAGACAGGACAATGGAGTTGGAAAAATTAACAGCCCTGCAGCTTGGGGAAAAAATAAAACAGCGTCAGGTCAGCGTCCTGGATGGAGTAAAAACTGTTTTTGAGCAGATTGAGAAACAGGATTCAGAAGTACACGCTTATCTTGACACATATAAAGAAGAAGCATACAAACGTGCAGAAGAAGTACAAAAAGGCATCGAGGACGGTACTTATACCAGTCCTCTTGCAGGCGTACCGATCGCGATCAAAGATAATATCTGTATTAATGGAAAGAAAACGACCTGTGCATCGAAGATTCTTGAGAATTTTGTGCCTCAGTATAATGCAGAAGTTATTGACCGTCTGGAAAGAGCCGGACTGGTCATTATCGGAAAAACAAACATGGATGAATTTGCCATGGGAAGTACAACAGAAACCTCCGCTTACGGCATCACCAGAAACCCATGGAATCTGGAACATGTACCAGGCGGTTCTTCAGGTGGTTCCTGTGCTGCAGTGGCAGCAGGAGAAACTTATCTGGCACTTGGTTCAGATACAGGCGGATCTATCCGTCAGCCAAGTTCCTACTGTGGTGTAACCGGAATTAAACCAACCTATGGAACAGTATCCCGTTACGGTCTTGTAGCTTATGCATCTTCCCTGGATCAAATCGGTCCTGTAGGAAAAGACGTATCTGACTGTGCAGCTCTTCTGGAGATCATCGCAGGACATGATACAAAAGACAGCACATCCATGAAAAGAGAAGATCTTCAGTTCTCCAAAGAACTGACAGGAGATATCAAGGGGATGAAATTCGGAGTTCCTGAAGAATATCTGGCAGAGGGACTTGATCCGGAAGTAAAAGCATCTTTTATGGGTGTTCTTGATACGCTGAAAGAACTGGGAGCAGAAGTAGAATTCTTCTCTATCAAAACCATGGAATACATGATTCCAGCTTATTATATTATCGCCAGTGCAGAAGCAAGTTCCAACCTGGAACGTTTCGATGGAGTGAAGTACGGTTTCCGTGCAGCAGAATATGAAGGTCTTCACGACATGTACAAAAAGACCAGAACAGCAGGCTTTGGTGAGGAAGTAAAACGCCGTATCATGCTTGGTTCCTTCGTGTTAAGCTCCGGTTATTATGATGCATACTATCTGAAGGCACTCCGCACAAAAGCCCTGATCAAGAAAGAATTTGACCAGGCATTTGGCAAATATGATGTGCTCCTTGCACCTGCATCTCCATTTACAGCACCGAAGATCGGTGAAAGCTTAAAGAATCCCCTTGCCATGTATCTTGGAGATATCTACACAGTAGCAGTCAATCTCTGCGGTCTTCCGGGAATTACAGTTCCATGCGGAAAAGACAGCAAAGGTCTCCCAATCGGTATCCAGATGATCGGGGACTGCTTCATGGAAAAGAAAATCCTGCGTGCAGCACACGCCTATGAAACCAGCCGCGGCTCCTTTGCCGTGCCAGGAGAAGGAGGCACCAGATAATGAAACAGTATGAAACAGTCATAGGACTTGAAGTCCATGTAGAACTTGCAACAAAAACAAAAATTTTCTGCGGATGCTCCACTGAATTCGGAGGAGCACCCAATACACATACATGCCCGGTCTGCACAGGTATGCCGGGTTCCCTGCCTGTATTAAATAAGAAAGTAGTAGAGTTTGCCCTGAAAGCAGGTCTTGCAGCAAACTGCCAGATCCATCAGTACTGCAAATTTGACCGTAAGAACTATTTCTATCCGGACAACCCACAGAACTATCAGATCTCTCAGTTATATCTGCCAATCTGTCATGACGGATGGGTAGAGATTGAAACCTCTGCTGGCAAAAAGAAAATCCGCATCCATGAAATGCATATGGAAGAGGATGCAGGTAAACTAATTCATGATGAATGGGAAGACTGCTCCCTGGTAGACTATAACCGAAGCGGTGTCCCGTTGATCGAGATCGTATCCGAGCCGGATATGAGAAGCTCTGAGGAAGTAATCGCCTATCTTGAAAAACTCCGTTGTATGATGCAGTATCTGGGTGTATCAGACTGTAAGCTTCAGGAAGGCTCCATGCGTGCAGACGTTAACCTTTCTGTCCGTGAAGTGGGAGCAGAAGAATTCGGTACCAGAACAGAGATGAAGAACCTGAACTCTTTCAAAGCCATTGCCAGAGCAATCGAAGGCGAAAGAGAACGTCAGATCGAACTGATCGAAGAAGGCAAGGCAGTTACACAGGAGACACGCCGTTGGGATGACAACAAAGAATATTCCTATGCAATGCGTTCCAAAGAGGATGCCAAAGACTACAGGTATTTCCCAGATCCTGACCTGCCTCCAATCCATATCTCTGATGCATGGATTGAAAAGATCAAAGCAGAACAGCCGGAGCTTCGCGAAGTGAAACAGGCCCGTTATCAGGAAGAGTACGGACTTCCGGCATACGATGCGGGAATCCTCACAGAATCCCGCCATCTTGCAGGTCTTTTTGAAGAAACAGTAGCAATCTACGGAAATGCAAAGAAGACAGCAAACTGGTTTATGGGTGAGGTACTCCGTCTGACGAAAGATAAAGCTATGGATCCGGAACAGGTATCTTTCTCACCGAAGCATCTTGCAGATCTTCTGGTAATGGTAGAAAAATCCGAAGTTAGCCCTCAGAATGCCAAAAAAGTCTTTGAGAAAGTCTTTGAGGAAGACATTGATCCTGTAGCCTACATTGAGGAACATGGTCTGAAGATTGTAGAAGACACAGGACTTCTGGAAGAAACCATCAACAGGATCCTGGATGCTAACCCAGGACCACTTTCAGAGCTTCTGGGAGGTAAAGATAAAGTCATGGGCTTCTTTGTAGGTCAGATCATGAAAGAGATGAAAGGCAAGGCAAATCCTGCAAGCGTCCGCGAGACACTAATGAAAGAAGTAGAGAAGCGCAAATAAAATAAATCACCCCGGACATTATGCCCGGGGTAAAAAATGTTAATATATTATCAGTGAACAGTAATGTTAATATTAAAAATTATGCTCAGAAAACACTTTGAGACTTTACATTATTAAATAATTAAGTATAATAAAACTCGAATAAAATATATTTGCAGAAAAGACACAAATAGAAATGGAAAGGCAAAGCAGCAGCCTGCTGTAGACAGGTATATAAAAACTGCGAAACATGCCAGGGAGGAAATCAAACATGGTAACAGTAAACCACAACTATCTGAAATTACCGGGAAGCTATCTGTTTTCCACAATTGCAAAAAAAGTAAAAGCATATAAAGAAGCCAATCCACAGGCAAACGTGATCTCACTGGGAATCGGTGATGTAACCCAGCCTCTGGCTCCGGCGATCATTGAGGCACTTCATAAATCTGTAGATGAAATGGGTGATGCAGCTACATTTCATGGTTATGCACCTGATCTTGGTTATGAATTCTTAAGATCTGCCATTGCAAAGAATGACTACAAAGACAGAGGCTGTGACATTGAAGCAGACGAAATCTTTGTATCTGACGGTGCAAAGAGCGATTCCGGAAATATCCAGGAAATATTCGGACTGGATAACAAGATTGCAGTGTGCGACCCTGTATACCCAGTATATGTAGATACAAACGTAATGGCAGGCCGTACAGGAGAATACAACAAAGAACGTGGCAACTTTGATAATGTAATCTACATGCCATGTACAGAAGCCAACGGCTTTCTTCCGGAATTCCCTGAAGAAGTACCGGATCTTATCTACCTTTGCTTCCCGAACAACCCGACCGGTGGTGCGATCACCAAACCGCAGCTTCAGGAATGGGTAGACTATGCAAATAAAAACGGTTCTGTAATTATCTATGATGCAGCATACGAAGCATACATCTCCGAAGAAAATGTACCGCACAGCATCTATGAGTGCGAAGGAGCAAGAACCTGCGCCATCGAACTGCGTAGCTTCTCCAAAAATGCAGGTTTCACAGGTGTCCGTCTCGGCTTTACAGTTGTACCAAAGGATCTGGTTCGTGACGGTGTAGATCTCCACAGTCTCTGGGCAAGACGTCATGGCACAAAATTTAATGGTGCGCCATATATCGTACAGCGTGCAGGAGAGGCTGTATACTCTCCTGAAGGAAAAGCACAGCTGAAAGAACAGGTAGGTTACTACATGAGCAACGCCAAAGCCATCTACGAAGGTCTGGCATCAGCAGGCTATTCCGTATCCGGTGGCGTAAACGCTCCATATATCTGGCTGAAAACACCTGATAAGATGACTTCCTGGGAGTTCTTTGACTATCTCCTTGAAAAAGCCAACATTGTAGGAACTCCAGGCTCAGGATTTGGTGCTCATGGTGAGGGATTCTTCCGTCTCACTGCGTTTGGAACACATGAGAATACACTGGAAGCAATTGAACGAATTAAGAATCTGTAAGCAGCTTCCTGATAGGGACGAGTGGGATTATAATTTCGCAAAATTTAACCGAATCAAGTAAGTTCCCTGCGGAGCAGTTATTCGGTGTAGAGCTGCGTAGCGAAGCGGATGATTTTATCCGCCTGACTATGAAAATGAAAAACGGCAGGACGAAAAGCCTTGAAACTCAAGGGTTTCGGACCTGTCGTTTCTATTTTATAAAAATATATATGGAATTTGGTTACTATTTAATTGGTGGAAATGAGGAAAAACTCTTGGCAAGTAATCAATTTCTACTCTTGATCTGCAAAAACATAGCAGGTAAATTATCCGCAGCAATGATGCGTGATGCTGTATCTTCTTCCATCTCTGAAAGGGTTTGGAATTATATGCAATTCAAATGCGAAAATGGAATCTTGAAAGGGTTAGAGAAAACTGCCTTTCAATCACATTGCTCTGAACGGCAGTTACAACGTATTATGAATCCTATATTTACATCAGTGTACCACTTGATAAATGAAGATATGCTGAAGCAATGCCATAAGGAATTAGATGGGAACAAAGCAGTCGGAATTGACAAGGTAACTAAGGATGAGTATGGGAAGAACCTTGATAGAAATATCAAGGAACTGGTACAGAGGTTGAAAAACAAATCCTTTAAGCCACTTCCGTCACTGAGGGTATATATACCTAAAGGAAATGGAAAGAAACGACCATTAGGGATTGCTTCCTATGAAGATAAGATTGTACAAATGGCAGTGAAGAAAATACTGGGAGCTATTTATGAACCGAGATTCCTAAACTGCATGTATGGATTCAGACCGAATAGGGGGTGTCACGAAGCAATAAAAGAAGTATACCAACGGATAAGCTATGGAAAAATCAGCTATATCGTAGATGCCGATATCAAAGGTTTCTTTGACCATATCGACCATGATTGGATGATGAAGTTCCTTGAATGGAATATACAGGATAAGAACTTATTGTGGCTAATACGTAAATACCTTAAAGCAGGAATAATGGAGCAAGGAAAATTCGAGCCAACAGAGGAAGGTTCGGCACAAGGCTCAGTAATGAGTCCGATGCTTGCAAATATATACATGCATCATGTGTTGACGCTGTGGTTTAAGCTGGTGGTGCAAAGGGAAATGCAGGGAGAGTGTTTTCTCGTCAACTTTGCGGATGATTTTGTTGCAGGATTTCAATATAAGTCAGAAGCTGAAAGATACTATAAAGAGTTAAAGGAACGAATGGAAAAGTTTGGACTGGAGCTGGAAAGTAGTAAAAGCAGACTAATTGAATTTGGGAGATTTGCAGAGCAGAATCGTAGAGCAAGAGGAGAATGTAAGCCTGAAACATTTGATTTTCTGGGGTTTACCTTCTACTGTAGCAAAACTCGAAAGGGAGGTTTCGTGCCAAAGGTACAGACTTCAAGAAAGAAGTTTGAGCAAAAGGTTAGAGCATACAAGAACTGGATTTACGATAATCGAAATCGACCAATGCGAGAAATAATTAAAGAGTTGAACGTAAAACTAATTGGACACTATCGGTATTATGGTGTTACATGGAATTTTCGGAAGATAACAACATTCCTGCATAGAGTACAACAGTTTCTATTCAAAGCCATGAATCGGAGAGGTTGTAGACGGGCATACACATGGAATGGATTTGTGGAAATGCTCAAGTATTACCCGTTAGCAAAACCTAAAACGTACTATTGTTTATATTGAAGCGAATGTTACTATGAGGAGCCGTATGCGGGAAAGCCGCACGTACGGATCTGTGAGGGGCTAAGATTGAGAGGTCTTAGTCTACTCGACTATAGAGTTAAAAAATATAAGTTAAGGAGGCATGTATTATGAAAAAAGTAATCTATCTGCTTGTATTATGTATGGTGCTGGGAATGGCTGGATGTGGAACGAATCAAGAAAATAAAGAACCTGTGTCTGGAAATGTGTCCGTAGAAACAGAGAATAAAGAAAATGATGATGTAGTACAAAATGAGCAAATAGCAGATACTGGCTCATATCCTCCATGTGTTATGGTTGATGGTGTTATATATAAAGACACAGGATATGTAGCGTCAATGCCTGGTTGTGGAACAATGGATGGAGAAATTGTGTCAACAGTGGCAGGGACAGAGTTACCATCTGAAAATAATCAATCAAATTTCGGAAGCGGATATCATTATCAAAGGAGTTCTGAAGGTCAGCTCATAGTAGTCATTGATGACGAACGAATCATATTTAGAGATATTGAAAAAGATGATACGTCTATTCCAATAGAGGTTATCAATTTTAATGCAAAAGTAAAAGAAATTACCGATGATGGAGAACTTCTTGTAACGCATGTGAGTACAGCTGAAGGCTTTTGTCAGATGAATGATGGAGAGTATTATGTATCGGCAGAAAATTTAGCGGAAAATGTTCAGGTGGGAGATATCGTTACAATATGGTTTAATGGAATGATTCAAGAAACATACCCTGCTCAATTGGGGGTAGTTTATAGAATCATTAAAACACAATAATTAGTCAAATTCTTATTTATGGAGGTATATATTATGAGAGTAATCATTTCAATCATTCTTATGGTAATTGCAGCGTTGGTCGGTTTTTTCTTTGGTGCTGGAATGAACGAAGCAATGGGTGGAGCAATACTACTTTCAATGATTACAGGTTTTGCTTGCACTATTAATGCTATTGAAAAGAACAAGAAGGACTGACAACTTTCAGTTTATTGGGAAGGCGCAGAGAACGAAAAAGCGATATTTGTGGAGGTAAAGAGTGTATGAAAAAGGAACTGCGTATTCTGGTTATTTTAATTGCTGTGTTATTGGTAGGAACAGTAGGTTACTATTTCATGCCAAAGAAATTCGGTAAGAATGTAAATCCTTCTGAGGTAGACCATATAAATGTGTTCGATGGAAATACAGGAACTGGTTTTACTATCACCGATTCAGAAGATATCGAATATATAGTGGCGAATATTCAAGGTATTTCAATGAAAAGAGATGGCATTTCACTTGGAAGAACAGGATACAGTTTTAAAATTAGTTATATAAACAGCAACGATAAAGATATCATACCTGTATTTATTCTCAATAGTGATAATACAATTTGTAAAGATCCATTTTTCTATAGATGTGATGGTGGATTATGCTTTGATTACTTAAAAGCATGTGAAGAGAAATATAGAACTAATGTAACAGAATCTATAGAAGAAAAATAACTTATTGCTGATAAATGTTTTGATGGGGCGATGGTTTTTACATTGATAATAATGGTAATTATTTTATTGGTTTTGATACCTGTAGGAATTGTTGTAGATAAAAAGATTGAAGCTTATTTTGAAAATAAAAGAGAACCTTAAATTCAAGTTTGTAGAATTAAGAAAATCGGAAGTTGGAGGATACACGCATGAAAATTGTAATCATTAATGGAAGTGCCAGAAAAG
>OHST01000465.1_pt1 | contig 23576 bp, 18 predicted proteins | sample 1578841 | NCBI WGS metagenome assembly OHST01 (sample SAMEA3879593, study PRJEB24766) | human gut metagenome | biome: human-associated habitat; feature: feces | place: USA | collected 1985/1987 | reverse complement strand
TTATGCGATCAGCTCACGTTCAGTTTCCATGGATGATCCATATTTAAAGGAACATCCAGAAGTCAAAGTATATAAAGATTATGAAGAACTGCTAAATGATCCGCAGGTAGATGCAGTTTATATCGCACTCACACATAAATTTCATAAAGAATGGATCTTAAGATCATTGGAACACCATATCCCAGTATTAAGTGAGAAGCCGTTAGTGTTAACATCCACAGATGTAGATGAGATTCAAGAAAAAGTAAAGAAAACAAATACATTGTGTACCGAAGCATTAAAAACAAAATTTAACACAGGGTATGATCATCTAAAAGAAGATCTGAAGAAAATCGGAAACATCCAAACAATTTATGCAAATTTCTGCTCAGATTCATTAGAATTGCCTAAGACATCATTTTTATTTGATAAAGAACAAGGTGGGGCATTAAATGATATTGGAAGCTATGTGCTTGGATTTATTCTGGGAATTCATGAAGAAGAAATTGATAAGATAGAAACTGAGAGAAAAGATATTGAAGGTATCAATTATTATTTCAGATCAAAGATTTATTTTAAAGATGGATGCATCGCAACCGCCGAAGGTGCAATCGATCGAGAAATGGATAGATATGCAAAAATCGTCGGAACTAAAGGAGAGATCATGATTCCAAATTATAACAGGATCATTGATTATACGATTCATTGGAATAACGGAACAACAGAGACGAAAAGTTATCCATTTAAAGGAAATGATATGACAATGCAGATACAGAATTTTATGGAAGATGTGGAAAATGGAAAGGTACAGAGTGAGAAACATTGTCTGGAGGATACAAAGAAGATTCTGGAAGTTAGTGAGATGATATCGGCATAGTAAAATGCAAGAATGTAAAATTTAATAAAACAAAATCGCTGTGTGATGGTCTATAAAGGTTGTTGCATAGCGATTTTATTTTATTTCATAGAATTAAAACTTTTTAACAAATGATTCCGTATATAATAATGTACAGTACAAAAAAACCAAGAAATGAGTGGCATGCATGCTAATAGAACAAAAGTTGATCAAAAGAATAAAGAAAAAACAAGATAAAGAAGCAGCCAACGCACTGATCTCATATTATTACAAAGAAGTCTATGCATATGTATACCGACAAACAGGAAATGAAGAACTTGCAAAAGATTTGACACAGGATATTTTTATACAGATCTTGCAAAAGATCACAATATTTGATCATAAAAAGGCTTCATTTCGGACATGGATGTATAGGATTGCATCGAATAAGATATGTGATCATTATCGAAGCAAGGTACATCGTTTGTCATTAAAGCAAGAACAGATTGATATGACAGATGAGAATCTGGAACTTCATAGTGCTAATTTAGGAACAGCGGTCAGGGACTTGTCCGAGTTGATCATCCATAAGGAGCTGATAGAGGACATTATGGAAATTGTTTCGCTATATAAGCAGGAGTGGCAGGAGATTTTTTATATGAAATGTTTTGAAGAAAGGACATTTCAGGACATATCGCAGACATTAAATATTTCCGAAAACACAGTGAAATCAAGGTTTTATAAAATGATACGACAAATAAAAAGCGAGGTGGACTATCAGTAATGAAAAAAGAAAATAATCAGGAATTTTATGTAGAACAGATGGACGTTCGTTACCCACGACGGTCAGAAATACAGAATGAAATTGAAGACATCATTTTAAAAGGTATGCCTCAAAAGATTTCATTTCTAAAAAGAATGAAAAAGATTTATCTAGGACCTGGGTTAAGAGTCATTTATTATAAAAATCTTTCTGTATTTTTTGCGACGTTTATAATTTATTTTGCCGTGTGTCTTGGACTAGTACTTTCCTTTGAGGAGGAAATCAGACAATTTGGGGCAGCTTTTTTGGGAATGCCCGTTTTCTTTCTATTGTTTTCTTATTTTACTTGCTATATGGACGAACAGACACAGATCAATGAATTAAGAAATACGATGTATTATTCGATGAATTATATTGTGAGCCTTCGACTATTTTATACAGCAGTCGTATTATCTCTGGTGAATACCAGCTTTTTATTCCTTAGTGGGATTAGGGAGAAAGCAATCTTATCGGTTGGAGTTGTTGGAGTTTCAAGTATGCTGGTCTTTGCAATCATTGCTGTATACATTTATCACAGATGGAATAACTATAAGTGCTTTGCGGGTCTTGGTGCAATATGGATATTACTTTTTGCAGCGATCATGCGATTACAGGAAACAAAGATGTTATTTCTTTTTGAATATATTCCATTAGGAATTCAGATTGCAACAATGATCGTGTGTTTTATGGCTTTATTTATTTTGGTTGGAAGAATGGAGGAGAAGGATGCTTACACTTTCGCATATTAGAAAAGATTATGGAAAATTCACAGCAGTGGAAGATATTAATCTGGAACTTGAAAATGGTTTATATGCCATGCTCGCACCAAATGGTGCAGGGAAAACGACATTGATCAAAATGATCACAACACTTTTGTATCCGACAAGCGGAGAGATTTTATACGATGGAATGGATATTTATAAAATGGGAGAAACATACCGGGATGTGATCGGTTATTTGCCACAGCATTTTGGATATTATAAAAATAATACACCAATGCAGTATCTTGATTATCTTGCAGCGTTAAAAGGAATTTCCAAAGAAGTTGCAAGAGAAAAAATTCCAGAATTATTGGAGTTAGTAGGATTAAGCGATGTCTCCAATAAGAAAATGAAAAAATTCTCTGGTGGAATGATTCAGCGTGTAGGGATCGCACAGGCAATGTTAAATGATCCAAAAATTCTTGTGTTAGATGAACCAACTGCAGGACTTGATCCAAAAGAGAGAGTAAGATTTCGAAATATATTATCTGTATTATCCAAGGATCGAATAGTGATCCTTTCAACGCATATCGTATCAGACATTGAATCTATTGCAAATCATGTCATTATGATCAAAGAAAAACAGTTATTAAAAAATGATACAGTTCCAAACATCTGCAAGGATCTTGAGGGGAAGGTATTTGAGAAATCAATCAATGAATCCAAGATCCAAGAATTTGAACAAAAACGAATCATTTTATCCATGCGACAGGAATCAGAAAAAATGATGGTCCGATATTATAGTGAGGAAGAAGATAATAATGCAAGACCGTGTACACCAAACCTTGAAGATGTATTTTTAGTCACTTACAGGGAGGAAAAATAACATGCGGATCATAATCAATGAATGTAAAAAAATATTGGATATTCGAATCATACTGTTATTATGTATGTTCTCTATTTTATACTATATGACATTTACACAAATATATCGATATCCAACTGGAGGACAGGTAACAAATACAAAGTATGACATTCCATTTACGGCAGAACTAGTGAAAGAATGGGGACCAAAGTGGAAAGTAAAAGATGAAAAACAATACCAGGAGAAACATCAGGAATTAGAAAGAGGTTTTGCAAAGATCATAAAACAAGATCAAGAGCTTTCAAAAAGAGGGATTGTGGATTATGAAATTTTTAATAAAAAATATGAAGAACTTGGTCAGAAAACAGCTTTATCAAAGCAGGAAAAAGAACTTGATAAAATATTAGAAAATTATGTGTTTTATAATGATAAGACATCAAAAATTTTTTTGGATATACAAGCTTTAGAACATATCAGAGAGTTTCAAGGATCTGAATATGGAGTTTCGGATAAAAAATATAAAGAATTAAAAGCAGATGGATTTTTTGATGGAACGAAGTTATATCAAAAGGCAATCAAAAAGAGGGTAAAAAGAGATTACATATCATTAGTACATGAGGGAGTGTTTTACATTTTGCAAGAAGATATGGTAACGATCGGTGGTTTGATCATGATCTGTTTTTTTGCATTGATCATTCCATATCAGCTAAAACAACGTTTAAGACAGGTTATTCCGATTCTGGCAACGACGAAAACAGGAAGAAGGATTTATCAGATTCAATTGATAGCAAGTGCACTTGCTGCACTCTTTGTTGGAATTCTTCAAATGGCTGTATATGGGATTGTCTGGCATTTGAAGGGATTATCGGTATTTTGGAGATGTGAGAGTTGGGGAATCGCATCAAATTCTTACTGGTGCGATAAGCTTTCTTTTGGAACTTATATGTTACTTTATATGGCCCTGATCTTATTATTTGCAATCGCAAGTATTGTGATCATTGATTTTATCGGCAGAACAATTGGAAATTATATGGGAGCTGTTGCGGTTTCAATTCCAGTCTGTGGAGTGATGATGTTCCTTATGAGGAAAATTTATTATATGCTTTTCCTGATCACAAATGAGCAGGTTCTGGCATACTGGGAATTATATGCACTCGCAACATGGCTCATAGTGATGCTTCTGTTTTATAAGATCAGAAGTAAGCGATGGAAAAAGGTGGATTTATGAGAATTTTTAAATTAGAGTTTCAAAAGATCGTAAAAAATCCAATGCTTTGGTTATTGGCAGTGATATTTTGTCTTGTGAATTGTTTAATTATTTACAATGAGGCGGGAAATAAGGATACATCCAGAGAATTAGTGATTATGCATGACATTATTAAAAAAACAGATGATACAAACCACTCACGTCAAGCTAAAAATAGAAATGAAAGAAAGCAGTTATCCGAGGCATATCAAGAATATTACAAAGAAAATATCGACTTGTATGACAAACTTGATATGACGAAGATCCTAAAACAAAAAGAAGAAATGCTTCAGTATCACCCCAAGGGATTTATGAAGAAATTCGTAAAAGATAACTATGAGCATCTGCAAAAAAGAGTGGAGGAGATCAAATCTGATAAAGAATATAACGATGCTTTTTATCCAGGACAGTATTATGAGATCCATTCGTTATTATATTCAAAGTTAGGGAAAAAATTAATCGTGGAAATGAGTCTTTTGATGGCACTCAGTATTTTGTTTATCATGGATTATGAGAGACTGCAAAAGACAAATGATCTTGTAGATGCAACCAGAACTGGGAAGAGAATCATGGATTATAAAGCTTTTGCAGGGACGTTAAGTGGAATTTTATTTTCAGCGATACTATGCAGTGTTACATGGATTTATTTTTTTTACTGCGTATCATTCAAAGGACTATGGAATGTCTCGGTTGCCTCCACACTAGTTGCAGAAAAAAGATATTCGGGATGGTTTTATCCATTTGTTACATTCTTTAAAATGACGCAGATACAATACTTGATCCTAACACTTACCGTATATCTTGGAATCATCCTGTTGATTGCACTGGCAACGATCGCAATCCAATTCTTGCTAGGGAACAGTTATTTTTCATTTGCTATATTAATTCTCTTAAACATGGCATTGTTCCTAGGTGCTTACTATTCGAATGTAACATTTATGAATGTTATATTACGCCTGCTAAACCCAACAAATCTCTATATTACAAGCGGAGCCTGGTTTATGGAAAATGACATTACATTGTCATTTGTAGGAAATGAATTCTGGATCATAGGAGTGACGGGGGTATGGATGACTTTGTGTGTTAAAATAGCAAGAAATTTTAAGTTGTATGACAGAAATGTATCGAGTATTCATAAAAACATAAAGAAAGATAGAGGTACGAAATAGTAGAATTCCATAGGATTTTTTGCAAAATCGCAGCCAACACGGGCACTGTTTGAACGCAGTGAGTTGTGCAGGAGTGTTGGCGGATCAGCGTTTTGCAAAAAATCCGTCAATGGAATTCGTTTTTCGTACCGCTATCTTTCTTTATCTTTTTATGAATACTCGACACATTCCCGTCATACAATTAAAAAATTTTACAAAAACTTATCATTCCCATGTACCTTTCCTTAATCTCACAAGTTTATAGTTAAACATAACAGAGAATGATTGACTATATCAAAGGAGGATCTTATTGTGAGAACAATTCGCAGAAACATAGCAAGAAATGCAAAAAAATATGCAGCAAAAGCAACTGTATCAGCCATGATGTTAGCAGGCGGAGTTATGATGGCATCTCCAATCCTTTCATCAACAGTCAGCGCAGCGACAGAACATTGGAATGATGCATCTGCTTCTAAAACAGAAAGCTGGTCCACATGGAAAGCAAACTGGGATAAATACAGTACAAATTATGAAAATGTATCCCTAACACCAGGAGCGACAGAATCACAGCTTAATTTTGCATACTACAGCAAGACAGAAGAAACACCAAAAGTTAAGATCGCAACAAAAGCAGATATGTCTGATGCAAAAGAAGTCGAAGGAAAACAGACACAGGCAGTAGCGATCGAAGGTGTTCAGTACTATTCAAACAAAGCATCTGTAAATGACCTGAAAGAAAATACAACTTACTACTATCAGGTATTCCAGAACGGAAAATATCAGGATGCACAGAAATATTCTACAAAATCATTTAAAAATTATTCTTTCTTATATGTAGGAGATCCTCAGATCGGAGCATCTTCAGGACAGACAAGTACTGAAGGAGATGCGATGAAAGATAATAACTATGCAGCAAGAAATGATAGTTATAACTGGAACAACGTATTAAATAATGCAGTAAAACAGAATCCAAATCTAAGTTTTGTTGCATCCGCAGGAGATCAGGTAAATAACAATAACAATGAAAAACAGTATGCAGGTTACCTTGGAGCAGATGCTTTAAAATCTCTTCCAGTAGCAACAACGATCGGAAACCACGATTCTGGATCAGCACAGTATGAGATGCATTACAACAATCCAAATGCATTTGATACAAGTGGATATAGAAATACAGCAAAGTATACAGAAGGAAAGACAGCAGCAGGAACAGACTATTATTACACATATGGAAATACATTATTTATCGTATTAGACACAAACAATTACAACTGTGCAACTCACGAAAATGTTATGCGTAAAGCGATCAAAGAAAATCCAAATGTAAAATGGAAAGTTGTAATGTTCCACCAGGACATTTATGGATCAGGATATGATCATTCAGATTCTGACGGAATGGTTTTAAGAACACAGTTAACACCATTAATGGATAAATATGATATTGATGTTGTACTTCAGGGACATGACCATACATACTCCAGAACATATCAGTTACAGAGTGATGGACAGGCACATGATAAATTCGCAAAAACAGAAAATACAGCAAATTACGCAAAAGAAAACAACTGCTACGAAATCGTTGATACAACAAAAGGTGGAACGGTTGTAAATCCAAAAGGAACTGTATATTTAGAAGCAAACTCAGCAACAGGATCTAAATTCTACAATCTGATCACAGCAAAACAGGATTTCATTTCTGAGAGAAGCCAGACATGGACACCAAGTTATTCTGTAGTCAATGTAACAGATGACTCTTTTGAAGTTACAACATACGATGCGGACACAGGAAAAGTATTAGACGGATCATCTTCATATAAGATTGTGAAGAAAGCAGAAGATACCAAAAAAGATGATGAGAACTCAAATACAACAAAGAAAGATGATACAACAGTAGTACAGACAAAAGACCAGACGATCACAGCAACAGCATCTTATAAGAAGAGTGAAACATCCAAAGCATTTAAATTAAATGCAAAAACAAATGGAAATGGAAAACTCACTTACACAACATCAAACAAAGCAGTTGCAACAGTTGATGCCGCAGGAAAAGTAACAGTCAAAGGACTAGGAGTTGCCAAGATCACAGTCAAAGCAGCAGCAACTACAGACTACAAAGCAGTTTCCAAAACAGTTACAGTGACTGTAGCACCAAAGAAACAGAGTATCTCTTTAGTAAATAAAATCAAAAAACAGCTAACGATCAAATGGAAAAAGAATACGAAAGCATCAGGATATCAAGTTGTATATTCTACAAACAAGAAATTTACAGGTAAAAAGACAGTAAGAAAAGCGAAAACAACAACATCTTACAAGATCAAAGGTCTGAAAAAAGGGAAAAAATATTACGTAAAAGTCCGTTCTTACAAAACAGTAAATGGAAAACGTATTTATGGAGCCTACAGCACAGCCAAAAAAGCAACAATTAAATAGAGATGATAAAGAATTAGTGTCGTAACTTAATTTATCAGACAGAGCAAAAGCCTGCGCCCGGAATGATAGATCCGGACACAGGCATTCTCTGATTTTTCTTTATAAATAAAAGGCTACGATTTATAGAAAGAAGACAACTTATGGAAAAAGCAGTATCATGGAAAAAAATCTTGATCCTCGCAATAGCAGTGTGTTTATTTGCAGGGATCATAGTCAAATGCAACCAGTTTCAGAAAACGCCATTGGCATCCTATAAAGGACAAAAATATGAAAAAGCAGTTGTAACAAAGATCATTAAAGATAATCTTGCAGAAGACGGAAGTCGTTATGGAACGCAGAAAGTTCTGGTCAAAATGACAACGGGAATCTACAAAGGAAAAGAAAAACAGGCGATCAATCCAAGCGGAACTTTATTTGGAGCTGACTGTAAAGTAGGAGCAAGGATCATTGTGATCGTAAATAAAAGTGGAACAAATACAGGATTTACCGTATATAGTCAGGACCGTACCATGGCAATCTATGGATTTGCGTTGATCTTTGCAGCGGTGGTATGTGCGATTGGTGGGAAAAAAGGTGTTTATGCTATTTTAAGTCTTGTCTTTGCGTTTGCATGTATTATCGGTATTATGTTTCCGATGATGTATCGGGGAATTTCACCGATCATGTTGACGATCATTGTAGCAGTGTTGACAACGATCGTAACATTAGGACTTCTTGGTGGATATTCGAGCAAAACAGTGTCTGCGATCCTTGGAACAGCGATCGGAGTCGTGATCGCAGCAGTGGCAGCGATGGCATTTGGAAAAGCAGCAGGAATCACAGGATATAATGTATCGGATATCGAAGCATTGAACTATGTCGGACAAAATACGAAGATAAAGATCGGAGAATTGCTTTTTGCCGGAATCATCATTTCAGCATTAGGAGCTGTCATGGACGTTGGTATGTCCATTGCATCTACGATTCAGGAAATTTATGAAACAGACAAAACACTGTCCATGAAACGACTTTTTGTATCAGGAATCAATGTTGGAAGAGATATGATGGGAACGATGACGAATACACTGATCTTTGCTTATGTGGGCGGTGCAATAACAACATTAGTGATCAATTACGCATATGATCTAAGCTACAGACAGTTAGCGAACTCTTATGTGATCGGAATTGAGATCATGCAAGGACTATCTGGAAGTCTTGGTGTTGTATTAACAGTACCGATCACAGCATTGATTGCATCATTTCTTGCAGTGCGCAAAAAATAAATTTTATAATTCATAAAATAAATCATAAATACGGTCTATGGATTTTATAAAAAACATCTATAAATCTATTGACACAGAAAAAAATTTCATGTATCGTAAAAACATCAAAACAAGGAGAAACTAAGATGACAACAAGTAAGATGAATAATTGCACATTTTATTACTTTAGCTTTCAGGGTTATTATTTTTATCCTGACTATTTTTGTTGCAATGAATCATCGCCAAAACTTATGTCACTTTAAACCGACAGAGTAAAACATTTAAGGCATGCATTCTTGCAACAGAGTGCATGCCTTTTCTTTTTACTCAAAGAAACAAAGGCCGCACCAGAGAAGCAAGATAGAAACGACTTGCCAGGAAAGGACGAACATCATGATTATTATTTTAAAGAAACAGGCAGAAGAAGCAAAGATCAACGCATTAAAGAAAGAGATGGAAGAGCAGGGACTGGGAATCCACGAATCCGAAGGTGTTAACACAAGGATCCTTGGATTAGTGGGAGATACATCTGTTGTAGATATGCGTCATATCATGGCAAACAGCATCGTTGAAAATGTACAGCGTATTCAGGAGCCATACAAGAAGGCCAACAGAAAATTCCATCCAAACGATACAGTTGTTGATGTAAACGGAGTAAAGATCGGTGGTGGAAACTTCCAGGTGATCGCAGGACCATGTTCTATTGAGACAAAAGAACAGATCACAGAAGTCGCAAACGATGTGAAGAATTCTGGTGCAGGATTATTAAGAGGAGGAGCTTTCAAACCAAGAACTTCCCCATACTCTTTCCAGGGACTTCATGGAGAAGGATTAGAATTATTATTAGAAGCTAAGAAAGCAACAGGACTTCCAGTTGTTACAGAGATCATGGATGCAAGTCATCTTCCATTATTCGAAGATGTGGACCTGATTCAGGTTGGAGCAAGAAATATGCAGAACTTTGAATTATTAAAAGAATTAGGAAAGATCAACAAACCAATCTTATTAAAACGAGGACTTGCAGCAACGATCGAAGAATGGTTAATGAGTGCAGAATACATTATGGCAGGTGGAAATGAAAATGTAATCCTTTGTGAGAGAGGAATCCGAACATACGAAACAGCCATGAGAAATACGTTAGATCTTTCTGCAATCCCTATGATCAAGAAGAAATCCCATCTTCCAGTCATGGTAGATCCATCTCATGCAACAGGAATCAGAGATATGGTAGAGCCAATGGCATTAGCAGCGATCGCAGCTGGGGCCGATGGATTAATGGTAGAAGTTCATAATGATCCAGCCAAAGCATTATGTGATGGACCACAGTCACTGACACCAGAACAGTTTGATACATTGATGAAGAAGGTAAATAAGACAAGAGAATTCTTTCAGGCATTATAACTAGAAAAAATCTTGCTGAGAATTGTAAATTGGGATATACTATAACTAAAGAAAGAAAAAGACAACCCGGGAATCCATTGATTTCCGGGTGTTTGTCAGTTTTATAGATTCTAGGGAAAAAGGAGAGATATCTTATGAAAGTAATCGTCGGACTGGGGAATCCGGGAAAGAAATATGACAACACAAGACACAATATTGGATTTGAAGCCCTTGATTATATTGCAGACAAAGAAGGCATAAGTATAAATACAGGGAAACACAAAGCATTGATCGGAACTGGTTATATGGGAGGAGAAAAAGTCCTTCTTGTGAAACCACAGACATTTATGAACTTAAGCGGGGAAAGTCTTCGTCCAATCATGGATTTCTATAAATTAGAGCCAGAAGATTTTATCATTATTCATGATGATATCGACCTTGATGTTGGAAGACTGCGTATCCGAAGAAAGGGAAGTGCAGGGGGACATAATGGACTGAAAAGTATCATCAGTCATTTAGGAAGTATGGATTTCCCAAGGGTGAAGATCGGTGTTGGAGAGAAACCAAAAGGATATGATCTGGCAGATTATGTATTAGGACATTTTACAAAAGAAGAACAGGCAATCTTTGCGGAACGTTTTGATGAAGTGTACGATGCAGTACAGCTGATCGTTATGGGCGACATCACAGAAGCGATGAACCGCCACAATAAGAAAAAGTAGGGATAGAAAGTGTTAGAACATATATTAAAAGACGATCCGGTATACAGACAATTAAAGGATGAGGTCGAAGATTACTGTGGCCCGGTTCTTGTATCAGGATGCACCGATACAGCCAAATGGCATCTGACCAGTCTGATCGGAAATCATAAGAAAAAGCAATTTAAGATCATCATCGTACCAGACGAGAACAAAGCAAGACAATGGGTCGAGGCAAGTCATTTCTTTGGAGAAAAGGTTCAGTATATTCCAGCAAAAGATCCATTATTCTATACAGCCGATGTTCATGGAAATGCAATCGCAAGAGACCGTATGCTGGCGATCAAGAAGATCGTGGATGACAAATGTGGAACCTTTGTGATGACGATCGATGCTGTGATGGATCAGGTTGTTCCATTAAGTGATATCAAGAATCATAAGATGACGTTTAAAATGGGAGAGACACTGGAAGAGGCAACGATCGCAGAAGAATTTGTTGCCAGAGGCTACGAAAAAGCACCATTTGTTGAGGCTCCAGGCGAGTTTGCTGTGCGAGGAGGAATCATTGATATTTTCCCATACACGCAGGAAAGCCCATATCGTATCGAACTATGGGGAGATGAAATTGATTCGATCCGAAGTTTTGATAAAGAAAGCCAAAGATCCATCGAAGAAGTCGATACTCTGACCATTTATCCGGCATCAGAGATCATTTTAAACCAGCCAAGGATTGAACATGGTCTTCGAAATATGGAAGAAGATTATGAGAAGTTATCACAGAAGTTTAAAAAAGAAAAAAAATATGATCAGGAAGCCCGCCTAAGGAAAGAAATGGACCGTGTCCGTGAGGAATTAAGGGAACTTCATATGTTGATCGGAGTAGAAGGCTACCTCCCATATTTTTATGAAAATACAGAATGCATCTTAGATTATTTTCCAGAAGAAAGTATGATCTATCTGGATGAACCAAAACATATCAGAGAACGTGCAGATGCATTTTATCTGGAATTCTCAGAGAGTATGAAAAGCCGTCTGGAAGGTGGGTATCTTCTGCCTAAACAGGCAAATACGGTGACAGATTATGAGAGTATTTTATATCAGATCGAGAAACATAAGATGCTATGTTATTCGATTTTATCTGCTGAGATCAATGATTTTAGAGTTGCTAGAACCTTATTTATGGATACAAAATCCATTCAGTCTTATAACAACAGTTTTGAGCAGTTAGTCAAAGATCTTACCAAATATCAAAGTAAGGACTACAGGATCGTTGTTGCTTCTCCATCTGTTACAAGAGCGAAACGTCTAAGCAGTGATCTGAGAGAAAATGGTTTGGTTGTGACATATGATAAGGACTTGAAATATGGAGTGGAAGCAGGGCAGATTGTTGTCACAGCAGGAAAGCTTCTGACAGGAATTGAATATCCGGCAGCCAAATGGGTATTGATCTCAGAAGGAGACATTTTCAAAGGAAGAGAAGAAAAAAAGCGCCGAAAGAAAGAGAAGAAAAAACAAGGAGAAAAGATCCGAAGTTTTGCAGATATCAATATCGGTGATTACGTTGTTCATGAAAAACATGGAGTCGGTATTTACCGCGGAATCGAAAAGATCACAACAGATGGGGTTGAAAAGGACTACATCAGTATTGAATATCAGGGCGGTGATAATTTATTTATTTTAGCATCAGCCCTAGACCAGATTGCAAAATACGCAAGTGCAAATGCAAGAAAGCCGAAACTTCATAAATTAGGTGGAAATGAATGGAAGAAGACGAAAACACGTGTCAAAGGTCAAGTCAAAGATATTGCGGAAGAACTCGTGCAGTTATATGCACTAAGACAGGCAAAAGAAGGATATGTTTATGATAAGGACTCTGTATGGCAGAAAGAGTTTGAAGAATTATTTCCATACGATGAAACGCAGGATCAGTTAAATGCGATCGATGATACGAAAAGGGATATGGAAAGCAAGAAGATCATGGATCGACTGATCTGTGGAGATGTCGGGTATGGCAAGACAGAAGTAGCGATCCGTGCAGCATTTAAGGCAGTAGACAATGGAAAACAGGTGGCGTATCTCGTACCAACCACGATCCTTGCACAGCAGCATTACAATACATTTGCACAGAGATTTCATGATTACCCGATCACCGTACGCATGATGTCCAGATTTTGTACAGCAAAAGAGCAGAAAGAGACGATCGAAGGACTCAAAAATGGAACGGTAGATGTCGTGATCGGAACGCATCGCTTATTGTCCAAAGACATGCAGTATAAGAATCTGGGACTGCTCGTAATTGATGAAGAACAGCGTTTTGGAGTGACACATAAAGAAAAGATCAAGACAATGAAAAAAGATGTCGATGTCTTATCATTATCTGCTACACCAATTCCAAGAACCCTGCATATGAGTCTGATCGGAATCCGTGATATGAGTGTATTAGAAGAACCACCGCATGACCGAAGAGCGATCCAGACATATGTTATGGAATATAATGAAGAACTGGTCAAAGAAGCGGTCTACCGCGAAATGACACGTGGCGGGCAGGTATATTATGTGTATAACCGTGTCAATAATATCGCAGAAGTGACAGCCGAATTACAGAGATTGCTTCCAGATGCGAAAGTTGCATTTGCACATGGACAGATGAAAGAACGCGAACTGGAAGAGATCATGATGGGATTTATGAACCATGAGATCGATGTATTGGTATCTACAACGATCATCGAGACAGGACTAGATATTCCGAATGTAAATACAATGATCATTCACGATGCCAACCAGCTTGGACTGTCCCAGTTGTATCAGTTAAGAGGACGTGTCGGAAGATCGAATCGAAATGCATTTGCATTTTTGATGTACAAAAAGAACACACTGTTAAAAGAAACCGCAGAAAAACGATTACAGGCGATCCGGGAATTTACAGATCTTGGATCCGGTTATAAGATCGCAATGCGAGATCTGGAGATCCGCGGAGCAGGAAATCTTTTGGGACAGGCACAATCCGGTCATATGGAAGCAGTTGGATACGATCTGTATTGCAAGATGCTGAATGAAGCAGTCTTGAGATTAAAAGGCGAATTAAAAGACGAGGATGAATTTGACACAACACTCGATCTCGATATCAATGCATTTATTCCATCAACGTATGTGTATAATGAATATCAAAAACTGGAATTATACAAACGTATTTCATCCATTGAATCCAAAGATGAAATGGAAGATATGACAGATGAGTTGATCGACCGTTTTGGGGAAATGCCGAAAGCAGTCCACAATCTGTTATATGTTGCATATTTGAAATCATTAGCTCACCACGCTTATATGACAGATGTGAAACAAAAAGGAGAAAAAGTCTCATTTGAAATGAAACCAGATGCAGCCGTGGATGTAGAAAAAATTCCAGCGATATTAGAAGAATACAAACGTGAATTATCCTTCCAGGCAGGAAAGAATCCGACGTTTGTACTGGATCTGTCAAAGACAAAGAAAGTGAAGCAGTTAGAAAAGATTGAACATTGTGTGAACTCGCTCAATTCATTGATAATCCAATAAGTTTGTGCTATAATATCGCCAGACATTAGCCTAATATAATCATAATATGAAGGAGAAAATGAAATGAAGAAATTAGCAAAGAAGTTGCTATGTTTAACTGCAGTTCTTGCGTTAACTCTTTCTTTATTTACAGGATGTAAAAGCAAGAATGAGAAGACATTATTTGAATATGCAGGACAAGAAGTAACATTCCAGGAAGCACATGTATATGCAAGAATCATGCAGTATCAGGCAGAAGCTCAGTACGGAGCATACTTCGGAGACAGCATGTGGTCTATGCAGGTCGGAACAGACAGCAAAGGAAAGAAGATCACAATGCAGCAGTCTGTCAAAGACAGCGTTATCAACCAGTTAAAACAGATCAAAGTTTTAGCAGCACACGCAGACGACTACAACGTGAAGTTAACAAAATCTGAGAAGAAGCAGATCAAAGAAAGCGTAACTGCCTTCGCAAAAGACTCAACAGGTAAGAAAGTCATGAAGAAGACAGAAGCAGATAAAGATATGATCCAGAAACTGTACGAAGAAAGCACAATCGCAAGTAAAGTTATGCAGGCAATCATCAAGAAAGCAAACGTTACAGTAACAGATGACGAAGCCAAAACTGTTAAAGTCTACAAACTTGTTTTCACAACAAAGACAACAGACAGCAAGACAGGAAAAGAAAAAGACATGACAGCCGCTGAGAAGAAAGATCAGCTAAAGAAAGCAAAATCCGCATTAAAGATGATCAAGAAAGGTCAGAGTATCAGCTCTGTAGCTAAGAAGTTCAGCGTAAACTCTGACAACGAAGAATCCTATACAAAAGGAAAAGCTGCATTAGGAACAAAATTCGAAACAGCAGCAGCAAAACTTAAGAAGAACCAGGTAAGCGGAGTCGTAGAATTAGACGATGCATACGTGATCATCAAGATGTTAAATCCAAACGACACAACAGCAGCTGCATCAAACAAATCCACACTGCTTCAGGAAAAACAGCAGGCAGCATACGAGAAAGTCTACAAGAAGTGGACAAAAGATGCAGACAAGAAGTGGGATGACAAGAAGTCTGTAGATCAGGATCTGTGGAAAGAAGTTAAGTTCAAATATAAAGCTACAACAGCATCTACAGCAGCAACAACAACTACTACAACAGCAGCTAAGAACACAACAACAGCTGCGAAGAATAAATAATTATAAAAGAGTAAATAATTACAAGAAATAAAAAGACCGGAGATAACGGGAATAGTTATCTCCGGTCTTTTTGACTTTCTGTGATCACACAGGCACCGAGTTGTTCACTATTCAAATCATCATGGAATGTGTATGTTTTACCATACCAATACCGTTTACCATACACAACTACTCAGATTTTTCAATACTGTAATTGTCCACACTATAGACTTCTGGTATATGATAAAAAATAAATAAACGACAGGAAAAGCAGCATTGGAATTTTGCCACGTTTTTTACGGATTCGCAGTCGGCTTGGTGCAATGTCTGAGCCTCAAAGAGTAAGGTATTTCAATACCTTTGAAGGCGAGTTTTGCAAGGAAAGCCGACGGATAAGCGATCTGTAAAAAACGTGTGTAAAATTCCCTAGCTGCTTTTCCTGTCGTTTATTTATTTTTTATCATATACTCAAAGCCTACAGCTGGCCAACTACATAATCAAAAATTATGCCTGAGCCTTAGCCCACTCAGCAAATTTAGCACTTTCAACCTGAGCTTCATCCATACTAGAAGCTTTCACACCATAGTAGAATTTAATCTTAGGTTCTGTACCAGAAGGACGAACGCAAACCCAAGCTCCACCTTCAAGTTCATAGTAAAGAACGTCAGAAGCAGGAAGTCCTGTAGGTTCTACGTTACCACTTTCTACATCAAGAACAGTATCTTTGCTGTAATCACGGATCTTAAGAACTTTATAACCAGCGATATCTTTTAATGGGTTCTCACGTAAATTAGCAAGCATAGCTTTCATCTTATCCATACCTTCTAATCCTGGGAAGTCCATTGCTGTGATGCTGTCTACGCAGTATCCGTATTTCTCATACATGTCGATCATAACATCCCATAATGTCTTACCTTTTGTTGCATAGTAAGCAGCAGCTTCACAAAGAGCAACTGTAGCAGAAACAGCATCTTTATCTCTTGCATATGTACCGATCAGGCATCCGTAGCTTTCTTCTAATCCGAACAGATATGTACCTTTTCCGGACTGTTCAAATCCAAGGATTTCTTTACCGATCCATTTGAATCCAGTTAATACTTCGATCAGCTTCACATTGTAAGCCTTCGCGATCTCATCGACAAGGTTTGTTGTAACGATAGATTTAACAACAGCACCATCTGCTGGAAGAGATCCAGCTTTTTCTTTCTTCTGGCTTAATACATATTCGCATAATAAAGAACCAGACATATTACCTGTTAAAGGAATATATTCTCCGCTCTTAGCATCTTTTACATATACACCTAAACGGTCAGCATCAGGGTCAGTAGCAAGAACAAGATCAGCATCTTTTTCTTTGGCAAGAGCAAGACCTAATGCAAATGCTTCTTTTGCTTCTGGGTTTGGATAGCTGACTGTTGGGAAGTCACCATCTGGAAGTTCCTGTTCAGGAACAACATATACATTCTTAAATCCAAGATCGTCAAGTACGCGACGTACTGGAAGATTACCTGTTCCATGGAGAGGAGTATAAACGATCTTTAATTTGGAAGCCATCTCATCGATGGAAGCCTGGTTGATCACCTGTTTTTCAACTTCTGCGATATAAGCGTCATCAACTTCTTTACCGATCACTTCATATAAACCTGCAGTTACGGCATCTTCTTTAGACATTGTCTTGCAAGTTGAAATGTCAGTGATCGCATTAACCTTCGCTGTAACACCTGAAGCATGAGGATCTGTAAACTGAGCACCATCTTCCCAGTATACTTTATATCCATTGTACTGAGGTGGGTTATGGCTGGCTGTCACGTTGATACCAGCGATACAGTCTAAATGTCTTACGGCAAATGATAATTCTGGTGTTGGACGTAAGGATTCAAAGATAAATGCTTTGATTCCGTTAGCAGCAAGAGTGCGGGCTGCTTCATCAGCGAATTCAGGAGACATATGTCTTGAATCAAATGCGATAGCAACACGTTTCTTATCTGTTCCCTGTTCTAAGATATAATCAGCTAATCCTTGAGTAGCCTTTCTTACAACATAAATATTCATACGGTTGATACCAGCACCGATGATTCCACGAAGTCCAGCAGTACCAAATGCAAGATCTGCGTAAAAACGTTCTTTGATTTCATTTTCATCGTTCTCGATGGCTGTTAATTCTTTTTTTGTATCTTCATCAAAATAAGGATTAGAAAGCCATTCCTGATAAGTTTCTTTGTAGTTCATAAATTACTCCTCCTTTAAGTTATAAAAATGCCTTTTGTTTAATTATACCTTAAAACTCATGAAAAAACATTATAAATTTGTACATATTTTTCGAGGAAAATCGAGCGAGCTTCTTTATTGTGAATAAACTCCTCTAATTTCTCGATATATCGTGGAGAAATCCAATGTTTTTTGTGTGCCATATACTGATTCGAGATCTTCCAGAATTTTTCCGGAAATAAAAACAATCCATACAGGCATAAAAGGTCATCTTTTGACAAAGGCATAAAGCGGTCATAGTTTGATAAAAAGGTTTCACAAAAGGCAAAATTATAATTATTTTTCTCAAGTGTCTTCTTTAGGAAATAATAAACATCCAGAATCGGATATCCATGGTAAAAATGTTCAAAATGGATCGTAGCAGGGGCAGAGGATGTCATGATGATATTATGGTGGTTATAAGCCCCATGACACCATCCACGGCGAGAAGGTATGGTTTCATTTAAGATTTGGATGGAACGCTCCATCTGTTCCCAGAAGGCTTTCGTCTGTTCCAAAAATAAATATTCAAAAACCCCTTTCTTTTTGCGTTTGCGTATGTAACGTGCAATGCTTTTTAATTCCAAATATTTTTGCTCATAATATGTGGAAATGGATGTATATTTTCTAAGATTTTCAGATGAAAAAGAAATAGCAAGACAATGATTATGAAAGCTTGCGAGATTTTCCGCAGAAGATCTGATATCTTTTAAAGCATGAATATCACATTCCGTACCCAAATAAGTTTTTCTAAGCGCAAATGTTTCGTAATACCGGTCAAAAGTAAGAAAATATCCGTCTTTATTTAAAATGTACTGGTCGGTTTTATAAAAATGATGGTCATGCATTGCCAAAGTCCATTCAGAAACAGCACAAAGACGTTCTTCTGATAGAGAAGTCTGGGATAAAGCATAGACATCATTTTCCCCAAAACACAAAACACAGCCTCGGCCCCGTCGAGTATGAGAGACAGAAATATCATATTGATCCAGCAGTGCTTGATATTTTTCGTTCAACATAGATCCTCCTTTATGTTCTACCTCTAATGATATGAAAATAAGACTAGGAATATGATAGAAACTTGCCATGAAAGTATAAATAGGATATACTGAACTTATCTCAGAAAGGAGTACATGAACTATGAGAAAAAGATTTTTATTAATTTCAACAATCATCGTGCTAAGCGCATTTACATTTGCAGCTTGCGGAAAGAAGAGCCCAAGCAGCCCTGAATCAACAAACAGCGAAACGACAACAGCAGAACCTACAACAGAAGAAAACACAGAAAAAGACACGACAGAAGAAGAAAAACCAGTTGCAACAGCAACATCAGAAGAAAGCACAAAAGAACAGACAAAGACAACAACAGCAACAAAGAAAGATGAACAGGCCAAACCAAAGAGTGCAACAGGTACTTATAATGGATTTGCAGACACAAGTTCTGTAGAGATTGAGATGTCTGACGGAAGTTACCAGACATTTATGGTGAATGATGAAGACCTTGTGAATAAATTAAATGATATGGACGAAGGAACTAAGATCACATTTACATATGGAGCTGTGGAAGGACAGGCGAATATGGAGATTCTTTCTATTGAATAATTTAGTTTTTTATCTATCTGAATAAAGAAATAACAGACTCAACATAAATAAAAACCGAGGATAAAGGGATATTTATGTTGGGTCTGTTTTTCTTAAGGTTCACAGGGATTTTACGAAGTCAGAAAAATGAAGAAATCAGAAAAACAGAAGTAGTAATATTAAAAAAGAACAAGATATGGAAATTGCCAGATAACATAAGGTCTACGGTATCAATGTCTACGTTTTTTTGTCGTTACAGACTATTCATTTCATTTTGACTACTGCTGGAATTATAGTATACGCATTTTGAAGTTTCATGTATTCTAAGAAATCTTGTCTGAAGGTTTTCTTTTTTAGTTAATGTCCAGCTAACTGTTGAACAATAACAATGAAAGAAGTATGTTATGTTGTTAATGGAGTAAGTCTTGACATAAAAAAAATGAAATGATATTATGATAATAGAAAAAGGTGCTACCGATATGACGGTCACCTGATATTTAATGAATCAAAAAATGATCGCTTAAATTGACAGGTTTAGGGCGATCATTTTTCTGTCTTGGCATCATGCTTTCCGCGATTGTAGCCAAGACTATAACATGCGATACACAATGATAGTACAGCAATTAAGCTTTCAATCGTTAGCATAATTCAAGTCCCCTTTCCGTCGAATTTCTCTTTTTCAAGAGATGATCTATGTAATCGGGGCTATAACTCCCACGTAGGAAGTGACCGCCATTCACGTCAAAGTGAAGTAACACCTGTTTTTTATTTTATCAAATCATGTATACTTATTCAATTAAAATATTCTATTTATTAAATTTTATAAAGTATACAATATTAATTTGACATTTTTAAGTTTATATTTTAAATATTTTGACAAATCGGTGCAGTAGAACCCCTTTTACCTTCTGTTAATAAACACAAAAATTATTAACCAGTACCGCTTAAGGTCTCTGGAACCTTAAGAAATCACAAGCTCCTGCAGGTAAAAAAATATGCGTTGTTAAAAGAAAATATGTTATGATGAAAGAAAAACAGAAAGGATATTAATATGACAAAGATTAAATTAACAGATAACCTTTCCTTATCTCAGATCATCCGAGGTTTTTGGAGACTGGATACTTGGGAATTATCAACAGACGAACTTATTGATAACATGAAATCAAGCATAGACTTAGGTGTAACATCTTTTGATACAGCAGAGATTTATGCAGATACTTTATGTGAATCTCAGATAGGGGAAGCATTTGCCAAAGATCCGGCATTAAGGGGAAAAGTAGAGCTGATTTCAAAAACAGGAATTTACAAACAAGAAATTAATGGAGAATCATTTGGGTATTATAATACAACTTATGATAGAATCGTACGATCCTGTAAAGAAAGTCTTCAGAGATTACATACAGATTATCTTGACCTATATTTAATTCACAGAGAAGACCCTCTTTTAGATCCATGGGAGGCAGGCAGAGCAATGCTGGATCTGAAGAAAGAAGGGCTGATCAAAGAAATCGGAGTGTCAAATTTTGATCCATTTAAATTTGATGCAATGAATAAAGCGGTTGACGGAGCACTTGTAACGAATCAGATTGAATGGAACCCAGTATGTTTTGAACATTTTAATTCTGGAATGATGGATTATCTGACAGTTAATAAAATTCATCCAATGATATGGTCACCACTTGCAGGAGGAAGATTATTTCAAGAAGATGATCTACAATGTAAGAAAGCAATGGATAAGATCAAAGAAATCGCTGAGAGACATAACTGTGAACCAGATACGATCGTGTATGCATGGATCATGTATCATCCAGTACAGGCAATGCCGATCGTTGGAAGCAGAAAGGTTGAGAGGATTGAATCTGCAGTGAAAGCAATGGATGTTAAATTAGAGCATTATGAATGGTACGAGATTTATGCAGCAAGCGGACAGCAGCAGATAAGATAATGAATAAAATGAATGAAAATAGAAAAATCGTGTTAGATACTTTAAATGAGCAGAACATCGAATATGAAATGTTTGAACATCAAGCGGTATACACAGTCGATGAAATCGAAGACTCTGACCTGTGGAATCATGAGAATGGAATAGGGGCTAAGAATTTATTTTTACGAGATGGCAGCGGAAAGCATCATTTTCTTGTGATCATTCGGGAAGACAAGCAGGCAGACCTTAAGAAAGTAAGAGATGAGATTGGAAGTTCCAGACTAAGTTTTGCCTCAGCCGAGCGTCTAATGAAATATTTAAATATTGAACCCGGATCTGTTTCGCCGTTAGGCGTTTTGAACGATCAGGAATGTGTGATTCCGGTATTCTTTGACGAAGATCTGAAAGAATATGAATACATTGCAGTCCATCCAAATGATAATACAGCAACGATCTGGATGAAACTTGCTGATCTTGTGAATGTCATAAAGTTGCATGGAAATCAAGTGAAATTTATCAATGTGGAATAAAATTCATGAATAAGAAAAAGAACACAAGATTCTTTGATTTTTTGAGAATTGAGGACTATAATGTAGCCAATATAAAGAGTCAAAAGAATAAAGAGAAAGAAGGCAACGAACAAGATGAGTTATTATAGTGTGAATTTACCAAGTTATACGATCGGAGAGGGATGTTATAAAGAGATTCCGCATACAACAAGATTTTATGGAAAAACAGCTGTTGTGATCGGTGGAAAGATCGCGATGTCTAAAGCAAAAGATAAGATCTTAGAAGGAATCAAAGATTCCGATGTAGAAATCCTTGATTTTATCTGGTACGGTGGGGATTCCACCTATGAAAATGGTAACGCATTGATCGACATGGACGTTGTCAAGAAAGCAGACATGATCTTCGCAGTCGGTGGAGGACGTGCCTGTGATACATGTAAATACGTGGCAAATGAAATGGATAAACCATTATTCTGCTTCCCAACCGTAGCATCAAACTGCGCATCTGTCACAGCAATCTCTGTAATTTATAACCCAGATGGATCATTCAGAGAATATTACTATCCAAAGAATGCAAACCATACATTCATCGAATCATCCATCATCGCTGATTCACCAGAAGAATTATTATGGGCAGGAATCGGAGATGCATTAAGCAAAGAATGTGAAGCAGTATTTGCATCCAAAGAAGACGAATTATCCCATACACCAATGATGGGAGTACAGCTAAGCAAGATCTGTACTACACCACTTGTTGAATATGGAAAGAAAGCATTGGACGACTTAAGAGCGAATAAAGTATCTTATGAATTAGAACAGGTAGCGTTAGACATCATCATCAGTACAGGATTAGTATCTAACATGGTAAGTGCAGCACCAAAATATTACTATAACTCAAGCCTTGCACACTGTGTATATTACGGATCAACCGTTACAAAAGGCGGAGAAAAACATTTACATGGAGAAATCGTATCATTAGGTGTGCTATGCTTGTTAACATTCGGAAAAGAATACGAAGAAAGAGAACGAATCGCAAAATTCAACCTAAGTATGGGACTGCCAGTATGTTTTGAAGACATTGAGATCACAGAAGATGATTTTGATGCAATGGCAGAGAAAGCAATGACCACTACAGAATGGGACTTCAAACCTGAGAATGCTGGGGTTACGAAGGAAAGCTTTATTCAGTGTATGAAAGAAACAGATGAATATGGTAGAAGTATAAAATTTTAATTTGTAAGTTGGCCAACTGTAGATTTCGAGTATATGATAAAAAATAAATAAAC
>OHST01000460.1_pt1 | contig 23764 bp, 15 predicted proteins | sample 1578841 | NCBI WGS metagenome assembly OHST01 (sample SAMEA3879593, study PRJEB24766) | human gut metagenome | biome: human-associated habitat; feature: feces | place: USA | collected 1985/1987 | reverse complement strand
AAAAGGATATGGAGAAAAAGAGAGAGGCGGGAAAACAGGAGAAAGTATGAGAGAACCGAAACTCCTCTTATTTAAAATGAAGTCGTGAGTTGATAGTTTCATTTTGTGGATATGGAGTCTTTTTCCTTTTTAGAAGGAAAAATGATAATAGCGCTTAATCAGGAAAAGGACTCTCTGCTTTTACAAAAATGATTTCTGCCATCTGCACCACATTATGTGTGGTATATAATAAAATACTTAATCTGCTCCAAAGTATGAATAATCAGCATTTTTTTATATGCACCAAGATTAAAGCTGTAGATATTAATTATGATAATAACGTTTAATAGGGCTCTTCTTCCTAAGTATTTAATTAGGGACATTCAGTAAATCCTATAAAATTAGCCAACTAATTCGCAATACATTGTGTATAAATTAGTTGGCTAATTGTAATATTTAACAAATATCCCTAATTAGTTGTCTTCTACCACAATGGTAGCTACCGAACGTGCTGGCAACTGCAGCTTTTTCAGCGGTTGCTCACCCATGTATTGCAGATTCTTGTCGATTGTAGTCAAATAAACTTTTCCTTTTTGGGCATGGTCACAGTTTAGGGTAATTACCTGATTCTCCTCTAAATAATTAATTGCTACGGTCACCACTTCTTTCCCATCAGTATACGATGAAATCATCAGTGAAGTAGCGGCTTCCAAGTCACTTACCTTATAGGTCGGTTTTATGGAGATGCGTTTCATGCCCGGACGCACAAAGAAACTGTAGTTGGCAGTAGTCCACAGCATTTTGGTGGTAGAGATTTCACCGTCATATTGTAACGACAACCCGTTTGAACCTTCAAGCGGCAATAGCTGAATGGGCACATCCTCGCCTAGTGATACAGCAGTCCACCATTGCCAGGCCGAAGCATTGGCCAAAGTTAGATCATTATGAATGATGCGGGCTACATACAAGCCTAGGTTAATGCTTCGTTTCGGAGAGGCTGGCATAGTAATTTCTTCATTCTTTTCCAGAATGCAGTATTCTGATGCCCAAAATTTGGTATTGTGACTGTTGGCTGAGAGTTCTTTGTGAATTCGATTACGTATATCCACCAACAAAGTAGCGGGATAGGCTGACCAATAGTCGTGTGCTGCTACACAGTTAAAAAGATTTTTGAACTTCAGCACGCTGTATTGTCCGTCTTTGTAGAACATAGAGTGGATGATATCATCTGGAGTTTTAGTTATCGAATCAATTTCAAATAGATATTTCATGTCACCTACTTCTGGAATTAGAATTTTTGTGTCGATTTGAGCTTCGCTGATTGCTTTATCCAATTCTTCTACCATGCGGTAGAGGTCAGCTTTAGTGGCAAAGCTGCCTTCTTGGAAGGAATTGGTATGCCATTGTCCGTTTGGCTCATTGTTCGGGCTGATGTAATTTACATGAAAGCCTTGTTCACGGAAATGTTGGGCGCTCTTCACCAAGAAACGGGCAAAGTCATCGAATTTATCATTTTGCAGATTGATGCAATCCTGGTCAGCAGAAACAGTAGAAGCGCTACGAGTCATAAAGTAGGGAGCTGAGTTCGTGAAAAACAGGAAGTTATTCATGCCTCGTTCACGGGCCGCTTTCATGAACCATTGTTGTCCTGCCTGCTTGGTAAAGTCATACTTACCATCGGGTGAGAGGAAACATTCGGTACGGTTCCAAGAGTTATCCACCTCCTTTGCTTCACGGTTTTCATAGCTTCCGGCTCCGATGTTTACGCGCCAGTTAGTCAAAGCCATCCCGATGGGGTTGCCTTTTTTGTCAAATTCACGTTTGAATAGTAAGTCGGCAATTTTTTCTTTTTTTTCTTGAGGCCAGTTTTTACCAATGAAAGCGCAGCGCCAAGCGTCTGAGGCGCTGAAATTGTCTATTTCTTGATAGACTGTCTGTTTATCGATGATAAAAATCTTTTCATTCTGAGCGGCAAGTGGTTTCAAGCTTATGCTGAGAGGTAAGGCTGCAATTAAAATTAATCTTTTTCTCATGGTATACAATTAAAAAGTAAGTCCCTATCCTCGATGATGACACCAAGCATCCATCATAACATAGGGACCCAACAAATATTAGAACTACTTAATAAGATTATATTTTAAAGTTAGTTTGTTTCAAGTTCGGGTTCTTATCCAATTCAGCTTGTGGAATCGGCATGTAACGGTTCCTGAATTTACGGATTTCGAGTACCACCTGGTTCTTTTCACCTTGGAAAATTGTAGCACGCTCTTCTTGTGGAATGCTTGGGTCCATATCTACGGTACCTTGGTTAGAAGCATAGATTGGACCATTCAGTACGTCTTTGGCAATGTCCCAACGGATGATATCATCTCTTCTTAAGCCTTCGAAAGCAAATTCTACGCGGCGTTCTCTTCTGAGCAATTCTCTCAGTTTAGCTTGTGTATTATATTTTGCTCTGTCTACTTTTGGCATGCCAGCTCTTTCTCTGATTAGGTCAATCAAGTCAGTAGCATCTGAAAGGTCTGTATTTTTTTCAATCATAGCTTCAGCCTTTGAGAGTAAGATTTCAGCATAACGGAACACAATCATATCCAGACCAGTATTGTTTATATCTGAATATTGAGTCAGTGGTTTCATGTATTTACAGACAGAATAGCTAGTTTGAGAAGCATTTCTAGAATCAAGACGATGATCTTTGTTAGGTTCACCGTTAATGTTTCTGTCCAGCGTATTATAGATTCTCTTTCTACCCTTGTTATCCATCCAATCAGCACCCGAGTAAAGGATTGTAGCATAGAAACGGGGATCTCTATCTTTGTAAGGATGTTCTGGATTATACTTACCTTTAGCCTGAGCTTCTTCGATTGTCAGACCATCTTTCATTTCATATGCATCAATTAGAGATTGAATGGGTACGAATGCCGACCAACCACCGTCGATCACGTTACAAAATTCAATTATGGTTTGGTTTTTGTAGTCGTTCATTACTTTCTTTACAGCCAGAATGATTTCGCAGTTGTCTTCATTGGCTTCTTTGAACAATTCAGAGTAAGGAACTTCACCTTCTTGGTACAGATCATACACACCCAAGCTCTTGATTTCATTGGCAGCGTCAATCACTTCATCATATTTCTTGTAGAACAGGCACAATCTTACCTTCAAGGCCAAAGCAGCACCGCGTGTAATTCTTCCTTTCTGTTTCGGATTTACATCCAGTGCTCCGTCTTTAGTGATATCATTCAGTTCATCAAGGATGAATTTCACTACATCAGCTTCTGGAGTAGCTGGCAGTTTGGCATCTTCCAAAGAAGGAACCACTTCTGTTATCAAAGGGATGTCACCATATGCAGTTACCATCATGTAGTAACGCCAAGCACGTAGAAAGCGAACTTCGTTTTTCAAGACTTCCAAACGTTGGGGATCATTGAAATGAATTTCTTTGGTAGTAACCTGATGCAAGAAGTTGTTACAACGGGTAATCAGGGTGTAGTCATACCAGTTGATGCCTGGAACAGCATGAGTAGCTGTACCATTGGCAAAAACAGCCCAGTTAGTATTGATGGCACAATAGCCGTTATCACTGAACACGTCATTGTATATAGTATAATCTTGGTTGGCATAGCCATCATAACAACCAACAGCTAACATTTCTACATCTGCTTCTGTTTTTGGGAAAGTAGCGGTAGATAAGGCATCGTACGGCACTCTATCCAGTGAACAAGCTGTAAATAAGAAACCTGAAATAAGTGACAAATATATATTTTTCATAATTGCTAAATTATAATGTAATATTAATACCAATAGAGTGAGTCTTCACATGCGGATAATATGCACCCCACCCAGCCGGAGCTTCAGGGTCGATACCCTGAGGAGTCTTACTGAATGTCAGCAGGTTAGTACCGCTATAGTAAATTCTAGCAGATCCTAGATGTACAGCTTGCAGCCATTCTTTAGGAACATTGAAACCAACTTGAATATCTTTCAGACGCAAGTAGTTGGTATTTACCAACCAGAAGTCTGAGCAAGTAGTTTCCGGTAAGTTATATGTTCTGAATTTAGAAGCTCTAGGCCATTTGTTGGTTGGTTTTTCTGGGGTCCAGCGGCCTAACCTGTGATTTGAAGGGTGACCAGAGTCACCGTTAAATTCACCATAGAATTCATCAGTGAAGTAGCGTGATACGCCAGCGGCACCTTGAAAGAACAAGTTGAGATCAAACATTTTCCACCTAGCACCCAAATTGAATGCGAAAGTATATTTCGGGTTTTCTGAACTCAGGATTACCTTATCATCAGGGTTAATTTCACCATCTTCGTTTATGTCAACCAATTTGATATCACCAGGAATTAAACGGTCGTTGCTGATCATTGTGTATTTCGGAGCATTTGCTATTTCTTCCTTGTTTTGAAAGATACCGTCTGATTTGTAACCATAGAAAGCATTAAATTCCTTACCTACCATGCGAATAGTACGGCTGTCTTTCTGAACGTCTACATTACCCAGTGACAAAATTTCATTTTTGTTGTAAGTAAAGTTACCAGCAAAGTTCAGTTGAACTTCACCCAATGTTTTATGCCAAGCCAAAGAAACCTCAAGTCCTTGGTTTCTCATAGCGCCCACATTGTCCCAGTAACCAGGATATCCATAAGTATTCGGTACATTTACCTGCATCAAGATACCAGTTGTCTTTCTGTTGTAGTATTCCAAAGTAACCTGCAGTTCGTTGAATAAAGTCATGTCTACAGCTGCACCCCAAGTAGTAGTCTTTTCCCAAGAAATATCCTGGATTTTATTTTCAGTTTGTACAGCGCCACCGCTTACCTTGTTATCGAATGGATATTTCGCATTGGTGGCATATGTATTGATGTACGGATAGTAGTCGTTACCTATTTGTTGGTTACCGAGCATTCCCCAAGAACCTCTTACTTTCATGTCGGTTACTACTTCATTGAAAGCAGTACCTAATACAAAGTCTTCGTTAGTTATGCGCCAAGCACCTGAGAATGAAGGGAACCACCCCCAACGGTTGCCTTCTGCAAAACGGGAAGAACCGTCACCTCTCACGTTAGCTTCGAACAAATATTTGTCCCTATAGTTGTATTTTAAGCGACTGAATACAGAATTCATTGCTAGTTCACGAGTATAACCAGAATTTCTCATACCTACTACTGAACCACCATTCATATCAGTTACGTCTGATGATGGAAAATCTTGTCTGTAAGCATCATCATATTCATAAGAATAGAGTTCTGTGTGGAAACCAGCCAAAGCGTTTACGGTGTGCTTTTGGGCAAAGGTCTTGTCGTAGTTCAACAAGATATCACCTTGTCTGCGGATTTCCTTAGTGTGGCTCTTAGTCAGGCGGATTGGACCATCGTATTTGTTTGCATTATATTGCAAATCTTTTCTATATAGCTTGTAACTCCTATTCACTATGTTGTAAGAACCGTTGGCGGTAATTTTCAAACCATCCCATATATCGTATGAAAATTCAGCGAAAGCATTCAAGTAGTCTTTGTCTGTATCACCAGTAGAGCCCAAGTCTTGGAATGCAATGGGGTTACCATCAGCAATGGCACCATAAGTACCATCTTCATTTTTATAAGGAACCATCGGAGAGATGCGATTTACTTGTCTGAATACTTGATAAGCATCACCATTTGACCAAGAAATCGGGTCAGTCGGTTCTTTCATCAATGTATTGGCAAAGTCCAGATTGATTCTTGATTTCAAGCGTTCAGTTAACTTCAGATCTAAGTTGGTACGAACATTGAACTGTCTGTTAGAAGCGTTTTCAACGATACCTTCTTGTTTTACATAACCCAAAGACGCTCTATACTTCGCCCATTCAGAACCACCGCTCATACCTATGTTATGGCGGTTCATGAAACCAGAGCCGGTATAAAACAAGTCGTACCAGTCAGTATTGGGGTGACCGTATGGATCAGAACCCTCAGCATATTTGCGGATGTCTTCCTGAGTGTAGGGTTTTCTCTTTTCAGCTTGTTCAGGAGAAGCGCCTTGAGAGATAGCATCCCAGTATTCAGCTTCATTAGTCAATTCTGCTAATTCAGCAGAGGTGGTACGGTCCATCAAATCGGCAGGTTTTGACCATCCGAACAAAGCACTGTAAGTCAAATTGGGCTTACCGCTCTGTCCGCGCTTAGTAGTAATCAAGATTACACCATTAGCAGCTTTAGAACCGTAAATGGCAGCTGAAGAAGCATCCTTCAATACAGAGATGCTTTCGATATCATTCGGGTCAACCACGTTCATATCACCTTCTACACCATCAATCAAAACCATTGGAGAAGAAGCATTGAATGAACCCAAACCACGGATTAAAATTTTACCGGTATCCTGACCTGGCTGACCACCAGCATTAGTTACAGTTACACCCGGTGCTAAACCTTGCAAGCCCTGAGATATATTGGAAATCGGCCTAGAAGCCAATGTTTTAGAATCAATAGTAGCAACAGCACCGGTCATGTTCACTTTCTTCTGCGAACCGTAACCTACTACAACAACTTCGTCCAGTAATTCAGTATCGTCCACCAGCTTCACAGCCATCAGCTTGCCAGATTGGGCAGCCAGTACCTGAGTTTTGTAGCCGATGAAAGAAATTTCTATTTTGGCATTTGGAGTGCTCAAATTCAGTGTAAAGTTACCGTTGATGTCGGTCACTGTACCGTTGGTAGTACCTTGCTCTACTACTGAAGCACCGATTACTGGTTCACCGGTCGAATCGATAACATTACCTTTAGCTGTTTTCTTTTCTTGTCTTGTTTGTTGAGCAATTCTAGTCGCTACGTTAGAAATTTTAGAGAGAGTTATATTGTTACCTAATACCTTGCAGTCAATATCAGTGTTGGCAAAGATACCTTTCAACAGTTCTATTACATCGGTATTGCTCCCATTTACATATACGGTGCGTTTTACGTCCACATCGTTTTTGTCATATACAAACAAATAATCTGTTTGTTTTTCAATTTGTTGAATCACAGATTCAATGGTACAATTCTGTGTCTTAAGGGATACTTTTTGATCCATGTACTCGGTTACACTCGCTAGGGCAGTGTTTGCGCCTAAAAAAAGAGCATAAGCCGAAACCATACCAACCTTAACGATATGGTTACAGTTTGAAATAACTTTTTTGTAGGAATTAAAATCCATAATTTACTTTAATTTAATCATTAGTATTTAATTTAAGATCAGATGGCTTCAAGCCACGGGCAGTATTATTTCCAGAACTGCCCTACGTTACGCTACAATAGGTCGTTTTACATAGGCATTTTATAATTTATAAGTTACACAATTTATAAGATGATAATTTTTTTACTTTCGTAATCAATTTGATAGTCAAAGTGATTGGTTTCTTTCAGTACTCGTATGATGTGTTCCAGTCCATCTTTGGCACGGAACTTACCGGTACAGTAGGGTGATTTTCTTGTTAAAGAAGAATTTCTGATTTGGAATTCAATATCATAGTATTCTTGCAGTTTGTCAAACACTTCCAATAGAGGTTCGTTGAAATAGAGTATTCCTTTGCGCCACAGATAATTATTAGCATTTTCAATCGGTTTTACCTTTAATACTCCTTGGCATAGCGCTGCACGCTGGTTGGGGGTAAGAATTACAACCGATGATTTTTTTGCATTGGTAGTGACTTCCACTTTACCGTTCAATAGAGCCGCTTCAAATTGAGGAGAATCCTGATAGTCATATATGTTAAAAGAAGTACCTACTGCTTTTACTTGATATTTAGAAGTAGAAACGATAAAGGGATGTTCCTTGTCTGATTTTACTTCAAAGAATCCTTCACCGTCAAGTTCTACCATGCGTTTTTTTCCGTTAAATTTCGAGGGGAAGGTCAGAGTACTGCCGGAGTTCAGCCATACCTTGGATCCGTCAGCCAGCATTATTTCTACATGCTGGCCGGTTGGTACATGAATTTGGTGTTGTAATTCGTGGTGGGTTGTTTTCTGCCAGTTCAAAAAGAAGTGCAAGGCAAAACCCAGCACAAAGATAGCTGCTACTTTCATGAAAGATATGACATAATGTTTCCACGGGAGGGCTTTAGTTTTTTTGGGGAAGACAACCTCTGTCTGTTCGGGTATGTCCTCAATCCAGTAACTCACTTCAAACAGACGACAAAGCTGTTGGTAGTAACGTTGGTGTTCTATCTTCGCTTCTATCCATTCGGTAATTTGCTGAGCTTCTTCATCCGAAACCTCTCCTTTGAAATAAGCTATTAATAATTCGTCGTCCATATTTTTTTATTGTTTGTAATAATGGCGACTGAAAGAAGGGGATCTATAGTGCTGGCCTAGAAAAATTAACCTATATTAACAAATTTATCCTTCATTGATAAGTTCCGTCAAACAGAGCCAGATTAAGACAGGAAGGTAGTCTTTGAGAGCAATACGAAGTTCTTTAAGGGCCTTGTTCATGTGATAATCTACACCTTTGACCGAAATACCTAATATTTGGGCAATTTCCTTTCCCGATTTATTTTCAAAGCGGCTCATGATGAATACCTTTTGAGTTTGTTTCGGTAATTGGTTAAGAGTTTTCATTACGATAGATTTGATTTCCTGTGAGAAAATATAGCTGGGGTTACAGCCTTCCAAGTTTGAGATTCGGATAGCCAGTTCACGCTGTTTCCATTGTATAAGATCATCTTTGGTATTTTCTCGTCGTACTTGTGTCTTGAGATAATCCAGCGATTTATGTTTCACGATGGTGATAAGGAGAGCCATGGGATTATCAACCGATTCCACCTTCATGGTTTCGAGCAATTGCAGGAAGGCATCCATAGTAATGTCTTCAGAAACTTGCTTATTTCGCACATAAAAGCAGGCAAAGTTGCAAACCTTATTGAACGAACTTTTATACAAAAGATTAAATAGTTCCACTTCCGAAAGACTACCATGTGTCGACATTTCATTTATTTTTAAGATAAACTATTTGCAAAAATAGTTTTTTTTTGCAAAAGTTACAATCTGACTGTGTAAATTTAAATAATTATTTTTTCTATTTAGGAGAGGGAACATAGTATTACCTCCTAAAAGGGTTTACATGTATATGCCTTTTCCTTATTGCTTATTATTCGGTGATATCAAGAAGCTGATAATTGAAGCAGTTGCAATGCCATTCATTCGTGCGAAAATATGGCTTTGAATTATTTCACCGCAAACTGAACACTGTTTAAAAGAGCCTTTATTTACCCAATTATGTTCGCAAGTTTTATTTTAAATTTTTCTCGGTTTGATTTAACCAATTGAAGAATAAACTCTTAGTGAATTATTTGAGAAGTAGCGGTAACGAGTTAACAACCGTGCGAATTTCTCCGTTTTACGTTGCCATGCTGTCAAATAACTCTTTCATTTGCAAATATGACATCTTTTTCCGAAAGTACGAACTGTGACGGCAATTTTATAAAATTGATTGGAAAAACAGAAAATGTAAGAAGCTCCCAGCGAGTTATTCCACCGAAGACATAGCTCATTTATTACAATCACATTTTTGAAAAGTCCTTTCTTCTTTTACAACCTCTTGCTTTATAAGCTTATCATCAATAAAAGTAAAAGCTGTTGTTATAATATACCATGTTCCTTTGTTTAATTCTTCTTTATAGAAGAGTTTTTCTTTTTCTTGATTGTCTTGTGTATAGGATATTTCCTTATTAAAAGGCTTTCCAAATCTTTTTATGAAAAGATTTTTATCTATACCCAATTTTATATTTTCAGAGCTGAATTTACTTATTCGACTGGATGTATAACAAGATGTCAGGGCGATTGCTGCTAATGTAGTCAGAATGATATTTTTTAGTTTCATATTACTTTTTATTGTTCTCTTTAGGCAACGTTTGTGTACCAAGATAATTGTATGTCACTTCTTGTATGCTATAAGGGAAGACGTTATAATAACCGTCTGTTTGTATAATCTCCATGTTCAAAGCTTTTTGACCATATGCTTTACGAAGTGTTGACCACTCGAACTCGAATGATGCTCCGGGACGCATCACCTTGATACGTTCATCGGGCAGTGATACTGCCTGTTGGAGGATGCGCACATAGACATATAAGGTTGCCGTTGGCGGCAAGGTTGCTGAACTCATTTTACGCATGGTATAGATGCCTTGGGCAATGGGCTTCTCGCAGGGAAGGGTGGTAAATGACGGAGTGTTAGTGAAATGAAAGGCACAAGTTCCCCATAAGCAATAGCCTTGTTGGGATAATTCTCTGTTCTGCTCGGTCTTTACATCGATACATGTTAAGCCCGAAAGCGGGAAACGCTGTTGATTGATGTCGTACATTTGGAGTTCCGACAAACATTTGATACGGAATACCTTATTAAAATCTGCCTTTACCACAGCTTGTTTCAGTTCGTTCCGATATGTTGTACGGAGTTCTTCCAATGCAAACGGGTCATTGGTTGCTTCTGCATACTGTTGGGGAGCACAAAGAAAGGCATAGGTCTCGACTGATGCTGTGTCGATAGGTTTGCCGTAAAGTTTATGTGCATAGGCGAATAAGATAGCCGGAGTAAGGTCAACAGCTCCATTCATGTGGGAAACATAATGTCCGGACATGATGTTTCCTTTGGTTAAAGCCATGTTTAGATATACGCCAATCTTGAAATCGCCTTGTTCGGCAAAGACTATTTGGGGCGTTTTTGGCTGTTGGTAAATACCGAACTGTTGATAGAGTTTGGGCTGGTAAGTAGGTATGTCGGTAATGACGGCAGTCCGTCCGGTTGAGTTTTTCGGATTCAGCTTGTCGAATTTATTATCGGCGTTTATCCGCTTTACATAAAGATAACCCGAAGGCAATGGTTCGCCAATACGGAGCGTGTGCCCACTTTATAAGTACGACCATCGCAGGCATCAACGCTCTGCTGTGCTTGGAGGGGATGGCATAACAAACAGACACCGCTTAATAACAAAGCGGTCAGATTCATTCTTTTCATACGTTTTTTTATGCTTAATTCTATAATTCTCGTATTAATAGATTCCATATCTATCAAATTTTACAATTCTAAATTTACTTTAATTTGCTCTATCCTTATTCATCCGTGTGCAAATATAATGAAAGTGCCATTCATAATACTTTATGAATGGCACTTTTTTATTGTTTTCCGGCAAGACAAAACCGTTATATCTTCATTCCCCTGCTTTTCCTTTGCGGCTGTATAGGTCGGTGTATGCTCTGCCGTAGCTTATCGAATTTGCTCTTTGAACCACTCGACAATAGGCTTTCCGGTTGATGGCAAGAACCAATCTCGTCCCGTCCGTGGGGTCTTTCACTACTTGAAACCCAGCCTTTTCGGTCGTGAATTTCCGTCCGTGTTCCTCCGAATAGAGTTCCCCTGCATACTCCAACGGCTTTCCCTTGACGAGCGTTGCGGTCTGCCTTTCATCGAACCCAATAAGGCGGCAGAGGTTTTCGATACGGAGCATTTCACGGAAATAGGGAAACCATGCCGCCGCCCTTGCGATTACCGTTTTCAGAAACGATATTTCCTGCTTGTGCCTTGTGTCCTTGTCGGCTATCTCCCTGCCGTGCTTTTGCTGCATTTCCCGTATCTCCCTGCTGTGGTCTGCCTGCATGGTCTGTATCCTATCTTGCAGGGTTTCGATGGTTTCCTCGTGGTCGGCTATCTCCCTATGCAGGACGGTGTTCTCTTTTTCCAATGTCTTGACCTTGTTACTGCCGAAAAGAGAACCGACGCTTTCGGCGATGTTGGCGGCTGCGGCGGTTGCCGCCCCTTTCAGCTTCTCGGTCTGTATTTCTTTTTTCGCCCGTTTGAGTTCCTCCCGTGCCGTTTCTTTTTGCTGCTGCAAATCCACCACCTCCGCTTTCAGATTGTCGGCGAGTTTCTGTATATCCCGATAATACTGCTGCGTGGACTTGTGGCGAGCCTTCGAGCCGTCTATGCCCCTTTGCAGCCCGTATTTCGCCATCGCTTCGGCATAGGTATCTTGGTAGGACTTCAATTTCAGCCGTGTCATAATATCGTCTGCGCACAGCCTCACGGTGTCGGTCGGTTTCTTGCGGTATCGCTTCTTCGTCCGCTCCTCCCTTTTCCTGCGCTTTCGCTCTCCCTTGACGATGGGGACGAGCGTAACGTGTATGTGCGGCGTTTCCTCGTCCCTATGCAGGTGCGCCGCCACGATGTTCTCCTTTCCGAACGTGTCTGCGAAGTATTTCAGGTTGTCGGCGCACCACTCGTCCAAACGTCCCTCCCTTTCGATGCGTTCCATGTCCTCGTGCGTTCCCGACACGTTGATGCGGATAGCCCGTACTTGGTTGCTTCCGATTTTACGTTTCAGCCCCGCTTCTTCCAATCTCCGCTGTATAGCCGCCGAACGGTCTTTCACTCCGTCGGGGTATTCGATGAGCCTGCGGTTCAAGTGCGTGCGTGTGGGGTCGGCGTTCTTCGGAATGATGAAACGTTCGATATGTGCGGTCGTTCCGCTGTCGCTGCCGTGCGCCTTTTCCATGTGTAAAACTACGAAACCCATATATTCTTCCTTTCTTTTTTGGCTTGTGAAACAATGATTTTTTGTATCTTCGGGGGCGGCAAATGCCGTCCCCGATGGGGTGTGCAGAGGGGCTTGCCCCTTGCCTTATTGGGGAATTTTCAGCGATACGTAGTATTGCGGCTCGGAAAATTCCCTAATAAGCCTACGGTATTTTCTCCGTAAATACCCTGCAGCATGCCGTCTGTCTGTCCGTCTGCCTTTTTGCGGTGGCTGTTCCTGCCGCCTGCTTACCCATATAACCCCACCTTATTTTTTCCCTTTCGGTCGGTGGCAGGGCGGTCGTTTCCATTTTCAAAGGCTCTTTTGTATGGGGCAGTCGGATACAAGGTTTTCCCGATAAATACGCTCGCAACGAAGCAAGAGGAAGATTTATCGGGAAACGGCGCAACCGCCCGACCTTTTAGCCGACATAAAGCCCCGTACTTGCTTTGCCTTTATAAACGGAAATGATTTGCTCCGCTTTCCTCTGAAAAGAGGAATAGAACCTGCAATATATATCACCATAGTGATAGGTTTGCATGTTGATATGTTGGTATGCTGATATATCATCATGCTTTCCAACGGCTGTTGGGCTTGCCATCCGAAACAACCGACACGAATACCGTCGTTTTCTCTTTTCGCCCGTGTATAATCCTTTCCAACAATGCCCTGAGGACTTTCGCCGCTCCGAACGATTCGATACGGAAAGCGAGGGAGGTTATCGCTTCAAGATTGTAAACCTCCGCCTTGTATCTGTCCAATACGCGGATAATGCGCTTTATTTTATAAAGAAATACCCAGCCGAGCGGAAGGTATTCTTTGGGGAGAGATGTACCTGTTGTCATTCGTAATCGATGGAAAGAGTTATACTACAATCAAATATATTCAGAAAGCTGACAATGAACGATACGTACGTTTAGTCAATCATAATCCCCAACATTCGCCGAAAGAGATCCCAGCAAATTCGATTCAAGCATTAGCATTGGTAAAAGCAAGTATCCGATTCAATACAATGGGATAGTCATAGTGTTTCGCACAGTTTTTATATCAACAAATAATAAAATATCAGATTATTGTATTGATAATCAATGTAATATATAGAATACAAAATTGATCTACGTCAAAAAATAATGTCATTAAGGGGTATTTATAACGCTATTTTATTGCATTTTGAAGGGAATTTAATGCACTAACCGTTGAATTTACCGCATTTTTCCACATCGAAATTGCCGTCTTAATTAAAAATTGGCCATATCATTACGTATGCTGATATAGTTGTTTGAAAGAATGTTTTTGGAAATTTGAACTGTATTTTGAACCTTGAATACCTTGTCCCATGCAAGCCTGCCACATATAGCAGAAACCCCGCCAGAATCGCCGTTTTATCGGATTCTGACGGGGTTTTGTCTTCTTAATGGGCTATTTTCCTCCGTATTTTAGGATATTTCTGGGACTATTCAAGGACATGTAACATTTATCGCTTGAACAGACCGTTCGAATGCCATTTAGTGTAACACAAAAGCAACAGCTTTGTTACATTTCGATCGCTTGACCGTTCGGGGTAGTTTTACACCTATCTCACTATATTACACCAACTTTGCCTACTTAATGTTGTTTTTTCTATTGATACACTTCGTTTTGATCCCCTTACTTATCGAATGCTTTGAGAAATATTTGGACGGTTCCCGTAAGTTCAGTATAAAACCTTTCATAGCCGGGTTTGTCAGCGAAGTACGACTTCACGGACGACTTCGCCGACAAACCCAGGCAAAGCGGCTGTAGGCTCATGGCAACCAAGGTAAGGGGCGTGAAGGCAACATTGGTCTTGGCATCGTGCAGCGGAGCGGCAACTCCTGTTACGCTGCATCATATCTTCGTCCAACTCCGTAAAATGTCGCCAAAAGAACGGCAGAGCATTACCCGACCGCTCCTCCACTGCGTTGCGGCCGGCATCACGGATCGGCCGTGCGTCAAAAAGACGGGACGACTCCGATGGAGGCGCCCCGCAAATTTTACAGCAGTATGCTGCTACGTTCGAATACACTATCTGTACTCGAACGGTATAGTAGACGACTTAACGGGAACGTCGATAGCATTGGTTACGGCGTAACCCTTATCGACAAGCTCCGTTACGAAGAATATCACATGACAATTCTTCACGACCCAACTTTCATCCAAGGTCATCGTAAAGAGATGCTCACCGGTACCGCCGGCAGCCAGCGCACCGACCTCATGGCCGGAATAATCCGAACCAGAGTAACGGCTGTTCACGTGGCGGATAACATTATTATGCGTGTTGAAATCGTAATCCCCCTTCATACCATTGTTCAGTTGAGTACCTGTCAGACCATCTTCCAGCACCCAAGCGCCTACGCGGAACGAACCGGAGCGAGCTGCTTTCACCGTAACACGAGCGACCAATTTGTTTCCAGCAACTTCCATACCGACCGAAATACCTGCCCCAGCATCCGCAGAAAGCGATTTGTCGATCGCCTGCTTGATATTGGATACGTTGTTGTTGTAACCATTATTCCCTACCCCTGTCTGGAAATCGAAATTTACATAAGGATACGTGCTGACACCCATAGCGTAATCCAAAGGCACATCGGGCTGATAAGGATCACCCCCATAGGTGTGACAGGCTGCCAGTACGGACTTGTCCGCATATTCGGCCGACTTGCGTACATCTTCCATCGCAGCGATCATAAAAGGACAGTAGCCGCAACCCAAGCCCGTGAACTGCGTGATGAGCGTCCGGCGGACGAACGAGGTGTTGTCCGGCTGGGGATCTTCCGGAGCGTCAGGCACCGAGAACTCTACAGCAGAAATGGTTGTCGGACGATCTTTGGTATTGTGGGTCTTATAAGCAACCCAGAACGAAAATTCACCCGGCTCGGTAACAGTGTACACAAGCGTGTTGTCCTCGATGGTGAATTTCGAAAGGTCGAGCACGTCGTTGCTCTTGGCATCGTAGAAAGCGACTGCGTCGAGCGACAATTTCACTTTGTCATAATAGACATTAATGCGGGCGGCATCCTGCCCGTCGGCATTGATTACCGTCGTCGATGCCGTCACCTGCAGACCGTTTTCGATGTTTTCATTCGTACCCCCATTGCCGTTTTGACCGTTACCGGGGGTCACCGGATCCTGCCCCGAACATCCCGCGCTCAACATAGCCATACAAAGCGCAGGGATAATGAATTTCTTGAATTTCATAATCTGTTTTTTAATTAAAAGGATGAAGTGATCACAAGGTTCAGACCCGTGTAAGCCGGCATATAACGACACGCCCCTCCCGAACAAACATAGCCTGCACGATTGCGGCCGTAGCTGAGTTGAATACGCGTACGATTTTTCAGGTAACTGAATCCTGCACTGTAATAATTCGTTTTAGTAAAGGAGTTAGCCTCGGTCTCGTCGAGGTTATACATATCGCTCACAAAGAAACTCCAATGCGGCACCATGTTGAACTCCACCAAAGCCGCGACCCAGTCACCCTCGTAGTCGGTCGAATAAAGGTATTGCGCCTCGACGCGCAACGACTTTTTCGAGTCGAATTTGTAGGTGACATCGCCTATGAAAATGTTGGATACGTAGGTCTGACGCTGGAAACCATGACTCGGGTTGCGCTTCTGGATCGAAACAAGCAGCGAGGTTTTGAGTTTCTTGTTCCACTGGCGCTCTACATCGATGTTAATATCACGCCACATCAACTCCCGCTCGCCCGATTCGCTCTGCTCCGAACGCAGCGTATAGAAAGTGGATAAGTTGGCGTGGAAATTCCAGTAGCGATGACGGTTCGACTTGCTGCGATACGTATAGTAGAGATCCACCTGACCGCCTATTTCGCCGTCGGTATTAACGATATACGGTTCCAAATTGGCCAACAGGTAAGTGTACTGGCGCGTCAGAGAGGGCAGGTAGTTGAGTACATTGCCCGTACCAGAGCCGTAAAGCGAAAGCATCGTCCCCATACGGTCTAACCGGCGGAAACTACCCGAGATGCTGAAAGGTCCGTAGTTATAACCGGCCTCGACCAAGATGGCGTTGCCGGCTGCGGCTACGTCCGCAACAGTCGAGTAGATGTCCTTCCCCTTATATACGTATTCGCCTTTGAGCGAAAGCCCCTTCCAGTCGAAATTCAGGCGACCCGAATACATGTTCAGGTTGGGCGAGGTAAGTCCGCGAGAGGCGAAGTCGATCGTCTGATCCTTGTCGAGCGACTCGTAGCGGTTGACGTAGCTGCCCTCAGCCGAGAACTGCGCAGCGTTCCAACCGAAAATATCATTCAATGAAATGTGCAGATCGGCACCGCGCACCCACGAATCCGCATAGTCGGTGTAGAGCCGGGGACGACCGTACATACCTTTCACCTCGACGTAGTCGCCGAAGCGGTAGATACCCTGCACACCCTCGATCGAATTGTTGAATCCCAGCTGACGGTCTTCGAACGAACGAAAAATAAGTCCGCTGCCGAACTGGTCGAAAATATCACCCACCCGCACGGAATAGTTGTGATCCTGCCACTGGATATACTTCGAGGAGAGATAGAAGTGATAGGCTCCGGGCTGCTGGCCGATCTCATATCCCTGCAATGCAGGGAGATAAGCGTCAATCTGGAGTCCCGCAGAAAAACGACCGTTCATGTAGTCGAGTTTCATGTAGTTGTTCGAACCGAAACGATCGTCGGGAGCAGTGCCTGCTGCACCCAATCCCGAGTCGTCCTGGTAGTAGATCGAGTTGCTCTCGAAACTACCGGAGAGCTGGCCCTCCCCCACGCGAACCTGCGCCGAAACGGCAAGCGTCGCCAAGAGTGCAAGCGCCAAGCCAAACAGTTTTTTCAACATATCGGAATCTTTTTTCGATTTAAAGAGTAACTCTCTTCTGCTTCCATAAAATACGCCTCCGCACCTCCAGCGGATTTGCGCATCCGGTTATTTTATAAAAGCATAAAGCAGGGGGAAAATTCCCATTCCGGGTACCTCCCCCTGCCTTATTTCAAAAGAGTCTGTTAGCGACGGATATATTTACCTGCCGCCCGCTGCTTCCAACGCTCGCGGAGCGACTTCTCGGCAAGAGGAGTAACCTTAAGCGGCTCGTAGCTCTTCGCATCAGATACGCTCGTGCGGCTCAACGGGCGGACAGCACGCTCGGCACCCAGCACATCGTTCGTCGTCACGGACTTGCCGCCCTTGACAACCGACTTCACGGACTCACCATTCCAATCCTTGGTCAGCGTCAGTGCGCCGCATACCCGGGTGTCGGTCGAATACTGTCCTCCGTAGATTATCTTCGCTGCATTCGGGTAGTAAGTATCACCTTGGTACTCATATCCCCCTACAGTGATCGTAGAGTTATCGCTGCTAATCGTTACGGGGAACTCACCCTGCGTAATCGCCATTTTGCTGATACCAATGAAATAGTACTCGGCCCCCTTGTTCCATAACGTAAGCGGCGGCAGGTTGGTTACGTCGAACGGAGCGACTACGGAACCGTCGGATTTCATCTCGAGATACCACTTCGGACCGAAATCGAAGAACATAGACTCCGTATCGTAGCCGTTGTACTCTTCCGTAGTTGCGATGAAAAGGTCGTATGGCGTCTTCCAGCCGGCCAGGTAGTTGGTACTGTACTCGTACTTCGGACGGTCGATATCGAGTCCCAGGCAAAGCAGGCGGTTCTGGCCGCGCAGACGCTCATTGTAGAGCTTAAGCTGCTTCTTGAAGCCCTCGTACAACTTCTCTACCTGCTCTTTCGAGTAGTTTGTGTTATCCAGATAGTAGTCAATGACCTCCTGGGACAGACTCTCCGGACACGTCAGTCCAGAAACGATCTCCACCTTGCAGGTCATCGGCGCCTCGCCGCCCTCGTATTCAGCCGACAGCGTCCACTCACCCAGCAGACTTTCGAAATACTTCGAATCTACCGGCTCTTTATCAGGTACAGGCATAGAACGCTTCTTGCCGATGGCAGAATCATCTTCGTCGGGATCGTTGCCGGTACCCTCGTCATTGTAAGCGATTACACCCAGGTAGGTGTTGGCGTCGGGACGGGTCGAGAACATTACGTTGTAACCCTCGGCCGAGTTGATCTTCTCGATCTCATCCGGAGTAAACGCGTTACCGTTTTCGATCAGGTCGGTGTTAGTCTTGCCGGCGTTGAGTTCGACCTCCCACTCACGCTCGTAGTTGGCAGCGTACTTGGCAGTCACCGCGTCACCCGTAGTACATTTGATATTGAACCAAACTTCGTAGGGCGACTCCTCATGACCTTCCGGAGCATCGATACCGGTAACGGTTACCTCGGGAGCCGGTTTCGTAGGTTCGGGCAGCGTAAAGCCTTCGAGTTTGGCGAAAGCCTGCTTCGAACCGGTATTATCGTTGATACCCACCGCATAGACGTAATACTTCATACCCGGCGTGAACTTAGTGAAATACTCCGTCAGGTTGAAAGAGAAGTCGGTCTGCCCTTTGGCTATCTCATAAGTCTGGACATTGAGGATGTAAGGTGCGTTGTAAGAGGTCAGCGCCCACTGCATATTCGACAGGTCGCCTTTCAGCATTGACGTCTTAATCGCCTCCATATCATACTCCTCGAAAATACCAAGACACAGGTAGGATACCCCCTCGCACAACTCGAAAGTGAGCAGACCGCCGTTGGGTCTCAATTTATCGGTATTGATCTTGATCTCACCGAGTTTTTCGGGCTTCTTGTTGGTAACCTCTATCTTCTGGTAGTAGCCGGTCCAGAAATCGCCCTGCTCTACATCGTCGGCACGGGAACCGGCTTCTCCCAAGATACCACCGCCACCGCCGACAGCTTCGTAGTATGCGTCCTGATCCCAAAGGGGCAAATAGTATCCCTGACCGAAGCCCCAAGGGTGCTCGCCGGATGCGAACTCGCCGAGCAGCACATAATTGAGCTGTCCAGGCACCATCGGGTTCCAGAGCGTTATCATCGAGCCTTCCTCATCGGTCACAGGCTCGCCATTCTCGTCGCGTAAAATCGAATTCTCCTCGTTGAATACAAAAACAGTATTCTCGGTAATATAGTTGTGATATATATCGTCGAAGAGATTCATCATGTCGGCGTCGGTATAGTTCATCATACTCTGATAATTATACGTCAACATGTCTATCAGCAGATATTTGATCACATTCTCGGGATCGGTCGGCTGGAATTTCACGTTCATGCTAAAACTCATGTAGTCCACGTCAAACACGTCGTACGCGTTATCGCCGAACGAAGCGGTCTTGGCCTCAACCTCGAGAACCTTCTCAAAGAACTCTTCGTTCGCAGTGGTGGCAGCCACATAGATCACATACTCCGTATCGGGGTCCAGTTTACTTACGGTCAGCGAAGAAACGCCGTCCGCAATCGCAGATTTGACGCCGGTCGCAAAGACGATCGTTGCCGTCGGTGTTTCCTTGGCATCGGCCTTGGGCGTCGCCAGGTAAGCAATTTCTGTCAAATTAGCGGCAGTCACCTCCAATTTGACTGTCGAATACTGTGCTTCAAGGAACTTCACTTCCAATGAAGGCCAAGTACCGGGGTCTGGTTCTGTCTTGTCGTCGGTACACCCCGTCAATCCTACTCCTGCAAGCAGCATGCATACAAGAGAAAATAAATTAACAAATAAATGTTTCATAAAAAAATTTTTAATAAGGCAATTAAGGGTTTCTTCGTTTACAATATTATCATATCACCATTCGTCTGCGGTTAAAGCAAACCATCTGCATGGCCTTTTCGCAAAATACGGGTGTAAATATAAAAATTATTTTATAAAAAAACAAAAACAGAAAATTTCACCAGCTATCTATTTCCGCAATAAATGATCCACGACGAGATTCCTGCTTTCGGCGAAACGCCGGATCTCATCCTGCTGGTTGGCAAGATGCTGTTTTCCCATGCTGACACGTAAATAACCTATTATCATAATACAAATGATTTTAACCGAGGCAACGTCGCCTCGGTCGGTAAAGGTAAGCGTATGCTTCGGGAGCACCGGAATACAAAACCTTCCGGCATAAACAGTCCGGACCAGCCGCAAAGCCCGGAAAATAGATGGAATTATCATATTCGTTCGCACCGAATGATCCCCACAGCGGTTTTCTACCTCCGAATTTGGATTTTTGCCGGATTTTGCTTAATTTGGTGATATTGATCCTCTCGGACAAAGGCTACCTTCCATGACGAAACACACGATAATATTTATGACATTATTCATTTGTTCGAGTTGTCGTAGCTTGCAGGGCACGGTATTTTGCATCGATCGGCAATCGGACAATCTCAACAATCGGTTAAAATTATCGGACTACACCCTGGACCGAGCAGGCAATTCCATGATTACGGATCGGGATACGATCTATCGGTTAGCGCTGCTTTTAGGTAACGATACGACGGGATACGGAAATTGGAAACAATATTATCGAATTCCTTTCGACGGGAATCGTACCATGAGATTGGTCCTCGACGGAGGCGACGATCCGGGGCCGCGAGAATATTTAATATTGCACGACGAACACGGTAAAATTGTTCGCTATATCGAAATTGCGGCGGAATATGGAGATGGCCCCCGCTCAAAAAAAATATATAGCGTGCTGACTAAAGACAGCCTGTATGTTTACACGGTTACTACGGAAGCATTTTTGACCGGCGACGATTTTATAGACGATACGAAACCTGCAACAGCGGATACGATGAAAAAAAGCTACCATATCGGCGACTTGACAGCGATTTACAGGTAAAACTTAGTTAAAGATTGTTCGGGCAAAGCTCAAAATTTCTCAGCAGCTCAAAATAATTCCGACATTTTACGGCATCGGATTTGGCATTATCGGAAATATTGCGTAATTTGGGTTGCAATTCGATACTCTTTGATGGCAAAAGCGACTGTACGAATTTTCAAAAATCACGGATTCAAACAAATCAACCGGAATATCGAAGAACTGAAATTTACCCTATTAAATTATAACACGGTCAGTTTCCTACGTAAAATCCGGCAGGAAAAACCGCAGCGGCAGCGAATATGAAACGAATAAGTTTTCTGGCGATATTCTTCGTCATCGCTTCTCTCGGTGCCATCCACGCCCAACAACGCACGGGTTTCGCCTATTACGACCTCGACCGCCTCTACGACACGATCCCGTCGCTCTTCTACGACGACACGGACTACACACCCGAAGGACGGCTGCGCTGGAGCGGCGAGCGTTACCGCGCCAAAGTCGAACGGGCGGGCGCTGTAATCGGCCGGATGGCGATGCCGCTCGCAGGAGTGTATGGAGTCGAAAACGAGGAGGTTGTCAAAGACTTGGTCCGGGCGTCGGACCTGCCGTACAGTTATGTGCACCGCACCCTCAATACGCTGGACGGGATGGATTTCGCCTTGCTCTACTATGCCGACCGGTTCTTCACGGAACGTATCGAAACAGGTTATGGCTACCTCTGCGTCGAGGGTATGCTGGACGGCAAGCCGACAGCCGTATTGCTGACACGCGGCGACCGATATGCCGCTGAACTGCTGGAGGAGCTGCGCGAACGAACACCCGGCATCCGGATCCTCTGTGCAGGCAAGCTCCCGTCCGGAACTGCGGAAAAGCTCTCGCTCAGAGACGCATTGGCTCCGGCCGAGCGCCGAGGGCGGGGCAATGCCTACGCACGGGGCGGCTGGTGGCTGCACGACCGAATCCTGACAGACACGGCGCTGACCGTCTCGATCCCCGCAGCGGAACGCCCCTGCCGACCTATCGGCGACAACGCTATACGGGTGGCATCGGCCGATATTTTCCAATATTTTTATATATTAAATAAGTTTTTTGATTATCCGAAAAATCATCGTATCTTTGCCCCTCCGGAAAAGACGGTTTTTTCACCGCTGCCTTCCCAATGGAAGGCCTCGCCCGCAGCCCGGCGGAAACAACTCTGAAACAGCACATTTATTGGGAAAAACACTATTATAATCAACAACGACAAGTTATGGCAGACGTTAAACGAGTCTATACCTTCGGCAACAAGGAAGCGGAAGGTAACGGCAAAATGAGGGAACTGCTCGGCGGTAAGGGTGCGAACCTGGCCGAAATGAACCTGATCGGTATTCCGGTTCCCCCGGGATTCACCATCACCACCGAAGTATGCAGCGAATACTACGCACAAGGACGCGAGAAAGTCGTGGGGCTGCTTCGCCCCGAAGTGGAGAAGGCGATGAAGAACATCGAAAAACTGACCGGCATGAAGTTCGGCGACAAAGAGATGCCGCTGCTGGTATCGGTCCGTTCGGGTGCACGCGCTTCGATGCCGGGCATGATGGACACCATCCTCAACCTGGGTATGAACGACCAGGCCGTGGAAGCCGTAGCCAAGCGCACGGGCAATCCCCGTTTCGCATGGGACTCGTACCGCCGTTTCGTACAGATGTACGGCGACGTGGTGCTGGGCATGAAGCCCGCTTCGAAAGAGGAGCACGATCCGTTCGAGGAGTTGATCGATGCGCAGAAAGAGAAGCGCGGCGTGAAAAACGACACCGACCTGACGACCGACGACCTGAAGGAGCTGGTGCACAACTTCAAGGCAGCTGTAAAGAAACAGACCGGCGAGGATTTCCCGGCAAATCCCTGGGATCAGCTCTGGGGCGCTATCTGCGCCGTATTCGGTTCGTGGATGAACGAGCGTGCCATCCTTTACCGCAAGCTCAACAACATTCCGGCGGAATGGGGCACGGCCGTATCGGTACAGGCGATGGTATTCGGCAACATGGGCGACAACTCGGCGACCGGCGTAGCCTTCTCGCGCGACGCAGCAACGGGTGAAAACCTCTTCAACGGCGAATACCTGATCAACGCACAGGGCGAAGACGTGGTAGCGGGTATCCGTACACCCCAGCAGATCACCATCGAGGGTTCGCGTCGCTGGGCGAAAGCACAGAACGTATCGGAAGCCGAGCGTCGCAGCAAATACCCCTCGCTCGAAGAGGTGATGCCGGCCGTATATAAAGAACTCAACGAGATACAGCACCACCTGGAGCAGTATTTCAAGGATATGCAGGACATCGAATTCACGATCCAGGACGGCAAACTCTGGATGCTCCAGTGTCGCAACGGCAAGCGTACAGGCGCCGCGATGGTGAAGATCGCCATGGACATGCTGCGCGAAGGCCTGATCGACGAAAAGACCGCCGTACTGCGCTGTGAGCCGGCCAAACTCGACGAGCTGCTCCACCCCGTTTTCGACAAGACGGCGATGAAAAACGCCAAAGTCATCGTGAA
>OHST01000437.1_pt1 | contig 24691 bp, 19 predicted proteins | sample 1578841 | NCBI WGS metagenome assembly OHST01 (sample SAMEA3879593, study PRJEB24766) | human gut metagenome | biome: human-associated habitat; feature: feces | place: USA | collected 1985/1987 | reverse complement strand
ACTGCACATTTTCAAAATCAGCAGGATGAGTGGGATTATCAACGCTTTTTAAATGATGATTTGACTTATGTTTTTATGATGGGAAAAGCTAAATTATCAGTTATTGTTGAACAATTATTAAAAGTAGGAAAAAATCCTCAAACACCAATGGCTTTAATATCCAATGCAACATTACCAAATCAAGATGCCTGTTATGGAACATTAGAAACAATTTTAGATATGTATGACAAACATCCACTACCTTCACCACTGTTAATTGTTTTAGGACAAGTTGTCTCTTTACATACAAAACTTGATTTCTTTACAAAAAAACCTTATTTCCAAACGCATGTTCTTATCACAACTTTAAATGGAAAACAATCAGTTTTAACACAGTATTTTCAAGAACAGGGAGCAATGGTTGACCAGTTACAATTAGGAAAAATAGAATATATTCAACCTATTCAAATACCATCATTTGATCATAGTGTAATTGTTTTGACAAGTCAAAATGGGGTAAAAGGATTTTTCAAATGGTTAAGTCAAGAACGTTTTGATTTAAGACAATTGTCTCATGCTCGTTTTGCATGTATTGGACAAAAGACTGAACAAGTCTTAAATCAATATGGTTTTTATAGTGATATTTTATCTCATCAAGCCAATAGTATAGCTTTTAATCTTGATTTAAAGAAATATGTTCATGATGATGAACATATGATTGTGATTTGTGAAAAATCACATTGTGCAATTGAAAGATTACATGAAACTGATCAGTATATAAGTGTTTATGAAAATAAAGAAATTGAAATCAATGTAGATAAGCATTATGACTTAGCATGTTTTACATGTGCATCATCAGTTCAAAGATTATCACAACAAGCTTGTACATTTGAAAAAGCATTGTCAATTGGACCAATGACGACTAAAGCGATTCGTCAATATTATCCAGATGTTGAAATTATTGAAGCAAGTCATTCAAGTTATCAAGGTATGATTGAGAAAATGGAGGGTATAAAAGATGTTTTATAGAGGTAGAAGATTAAGAAATAATGAAGTGACAAGAGGATTAATGCGAGAAACACATCTTCATGCCAATCAATTAATTTATCCTATTTTTGTAGTTGAAGGTGAAAATATAAAAAATGAAATTTCTTCTTTAAAAGGTATCTATCATTATTCAGTTGATCGTTTAGCAGAAGTAGTGAAAGAGATGCAGGAAGTGGGTGTCAAGGCTTGTATTTTATTTGGTATTCCTGAACATAAAGATGCTTGTGGAAGTCAAGCTTATGATGAACATGGAATATTACAACAAGCTATTCGTAAAATAAAAGAAATCGATCCTAGCATGTATGTGATTGGGGATGTTTGTATGTGTGAATATACTGATCATGGACATTGTGGGATTTTAGATGAACATGGTCAAGTGCTTAATGATGCGACATTACCTTATCTGCAAAAGATTACTTTAAGTTATGCTAATAGTGGTGTTGATATGGTTGCTCCAAGTGCGATGATGGATGGTGAAATAGCTGCTATGCGTCAAATCTTAGATGAAAATGGATATTATGATTTACCAATTATGGGTTATAGTGCAAAATATGCATCAGCTTATTATGGTCCATTCCGTGAAGCAGCGCATAGTGCCCCAGCATTTGGAAATCGTAGTACATATCAAATGGATGTGGCTAATGGTCAAGAAGCTTTGCGTGAAATTGCTGCTGATATAGATGAAGGTGCTGATATTATCATGGTTAAACCTGCTTTAGCTTTCTTGGATGTTATTAAAGAAGCTAAACTAAACTTTAATATGCCAATTTGTGCGTATAATGTGAGTGGTGAATATGCTATGTTAAAAATGGCAGTTGAACAAGGATTGATGAAGGAATCAGTCATTGAAGAATCATTATTAGCAATCAAACGTGCTGGTGCTGATATGATTATTACATATTTTGCAATTGATATTGCAAGAAAATGGAAGGATGAGCAAAATGTCTAATCAAGAATTATTTGATGAAGCGTGTCAATATATCCCAGGTGGAGTCAATTCACCAGTACGAGCTTTTCAATCTGTTGAAAGTGCTCCAGTGTTTGTAAAAAGTGCAAAAGGATCACGTGTGTTGGATGAAGAAAATCATGAATATATTGATTATATTTGTTCATGGGGACCCTTAATCTTAGGGCATAATCACCCTGTCATTCAACAGGCAATTATTGAAGCAAGTCAATATGGGAGTAGTTTTGGATTGCCAACAAAGATTGAAGTTGAAATGGCAAAGTTAGTTGTGGAAAGTTATGAAGGAATTGATATGGTTCGTATGGTCAATTCAGGAACTGAAGCAACGATGAGTGCTTTAAGAGTTGCAAGAGGATATACAAAGAGAAATAAGATTATTAAATTTGAAGGAAATTATCATGGGCATAGTGATGGTCTTTTGGTCAAAGCCGGTTCTGGAGCTATGACTTTTCAAACTCCAACGAGTTTAGGAATACCTGAAGAAACAGTTTCTCAGACAATTGTTTGTGTTTATAATGATTTAACATCAGTTAAAAAGGCAATTGAACAATATCCTGAAGATATTGCAGCAATTATTTTAGAGCCTATTGCAGCAAATATGGGGATTATTCAAGCTGATGAAGAATTTTTAAAAGGTTTAAGACAACTGTGTGATGAATATCATATTGTGCTTATTTTTGATGAAGTTATTACTGGATTTAGAGTTGACTATCATAGTTGTCCAAAATTCTTAGGAGTTGTTCCTGATATGGTATGTTTTGGTAAGATCATTGGGGGAGGATTGCCTGTTGGTGCTTATGGTGGAAAAAAAGAAATCATGGAACTTGTTTCGCCATCAGGACCAATTTATCAAGCTGGAACATTATCAGGTAATCCACTAGCTATGAGAGTTGGATATGCACAATTAACTTATTTAAAAGATCATCCAGAGGTTTATCAACATATTACATCTTCAGCTCAATACTTAGCTAAAGGTATTGAAAAGATTTTAAATGAATTGCATTTACCTTTTCAGGTTCATCAAGTTGGGAGTTTATTAACTTTATTCTTTACTGCTCAAGATGTTCATCAATATACAGATGTTCAAACATGTGATACACATCTTTATACAATTTTCTTTAAAGAAATGTTAAAACAAGGAATCTTGATTGCTCCAAGTCAATTTGAAGCATGGTTTATTAGTGATAGTCATACTAAACAAGATTTAGATGACACACTTATAGCTATTCATCAAGCATTGGTAAAAGTTTATGATGCCATGGCTGATTGATTTTACAAATCAAAGAGTTGTGATTGTTGGTGGAGGAAAGGTTGCTTATCGAAAAGCTAAAGCTTTCTTACAAGAAGGGGCATTGGTAAGTATTGTCGCTAGTGAAATGAAAGAAGAATTTTCATCATTAGAATGTCAAAAGATATATAAAGATTATGATATTGATGATATAAAAGATGCTTTCTTTGTGTTTGCGGCAACTTCTTCAAAGACTAAAAATCAACAAATTGTTGATGATGCTTTGAAACAAAAAATTATGTGTGCAAGTGCAACAAAGACCAATACTCCATTTCATAGTATGGCAACGATTCACACCAATCAAATGACTTTAGGGGTTTCAACAAATGGACAATACCCAGCTTTATCTTTAAAATTAAAAAATGATTTAAAAGGATATGATGATTATTTAGAAGTGCTTTCTTTATTACGAGTAGAGATTTTAAATCATCAATTGGTTGAAGAAAATCAACGTCAAAGTTTCTTTCATTCTATTATGTTATTATCTTTAGAAGAATTAAAATTACTTTATACAATGGTTTTACAAAGACAAGGAATTGTGTTGCTTTTTCCTCATCATATTAATGAAGAAGCTTATAGTTTTGCTAGTTTTGCAAAAGCACTGATTTTCTCTTGTCAAGAAAGTGATTATCAACAAAAGTTAGAAACACTTTTAATGATTCATATCAAATGGAACATACAACCGATGACAATAAGTGAAGGAATTATATATAAACGTATCAAACAAACAGTACCAATTCCAGTTTTATCAGCTTTATTTAAAGATCAAGAGTTAATGAATAAACTCTATCAACAACCAGAAAAACGTTTATTTTTAATTCATCCAAGTCCACATCAACATCTCTATCATTTGTTAAATCAATATGGTGATGTTACTTATTTTGATCATATCCCTCAAATAAAGGACTATGATAGAATCATTCCTTTTATCTTACAAAAAGGATATCATTATCATCAGGATATTCAAAAAATAAAAGAAGCATTACTAGGACATTATCAATATTTTGATTCAGTGCTCTTAGAAAATGATGAGGTTAAAAACATCATCATAGATAAAATTTATCAATCAAGACAGGGTGAATAACCCTGTTTTTTTATAAAAAATTCAACTTTTTAATATTAAAACCGAAAAAACGGTGTTATTATAGGTATATATCAAACATCATCTTTGTATACTTATTATAATAAGAGTACAAGGAGATGAGATTATGAAACAAGATTATCAAACAGTATGTGATGTGACATTAGGAAAAAAGAAAGATTATTTATTAAAGATTTGTCAGGATGATGCTTTATTACATTTATTAGAGGATTGTATGACTCATCATCAATTATTACAGATTCTCAGACAAGATGTTTTCTATAAAAAATTATTTATCTATGCTTTAAAAGCTCTATATCAGGTAAGTGACTATGAGCAATTAGAATACCATTTAATTATGATGAATGCTTTATTTGATAATGAAAGTTATCAAGAAATTAAACATGAATTGCTTTTTAAGATTTGTAAAAAAAGTATTTCGGTCCATGAGTATTGTATTATTAGACATCTGATTGATTTTAAAAACATAGATTTTTCTAAATTTATCAATAAATTACATGTTTATTATGATGTAGAAGCTATTGAATGTGCGAAGATTTGTTTATTAGAAGATCAATATCATTTGGCTTATACTTATTTGAAAAGTCTTAATGATTGTGATGATGAGGTTGTTTTAGATTTATTATGTAGTTATAGTGTTTATGATTATGTGTCTTTAATGCGCCATTATGCAAAAAAGAAAAGAGGATATCAGTTGGCAGTAAGTCATTAGGAGGATATGATGGGAAAAAGGATGTATTATGTTTTCAAGATTATTATGGAAGCAAAAGGAAAGACAATAACGAGTCAGGAAGTTTTAGAAAGATTAAAGGAATATGATATTCAAGTTGATATTAAGACGATTCATTCTTGTGTTCATCGGATTAATGAGTTTTTCTATGAATGGATTGGAGATAATTTGATATTGATTGTAAGAAAGGGTGGTCTCAGGATTCAAAAAGAATTCTTTGAAGATGGTGAATTGCAGTTTTTATGTGATAGTATTGTTTTTCATCAAGATTTAAAAAGTGAAGATAAAAAACAACTTGTCTTAAAATTATTACAATTATCTTCTTATCATCAACAACAAAGACTTGTTCACTTTCAAGCAACAGAAAAATCATTATCATTTTCATTGTTTTTAAATCTTTCAAATATCATGAAAGCCATTGAAAACAAAACAGTCCTGACTTTCCAATACATAAATTATGAAATCGAAGCCTATCATTTAAAAGAAGTTCCATCACTTAAAGGAAATAAAAACGATCAATACATCCTTTCACCATATCAAATCGTTTCACAAAATAATCACTATTACGTGATTGGCTATAATGAAAAATATCAAGGAAGATTATCAACATATCGTATTGATCGTATGCGTTTTATACAAACTACACATTTGAGTTATCAAGATATTCGAGAACAATTTGATATGATTGATGAAATCGAAAAAATGACCAATATGTATACATCAACTTTACGTGATACTTTACAGTTAGAATGTGATCATAAGCTATTAAGAGAATTGGTATCAAGATTTGGTATGGATATTCATATTCAAAAATTATATCAAGATCATTATTTAATAACAATCGAGAATACTCCTATTTCAGAAGGATTGATAGGTTGGCTGATGATGTTGCAGGATCAAGTCAAAGTGATTGCTCCAACGGCATTAAAAGAAGATATAAAAAAACGTCTTATGAAAATGGTCAGTCTTTATGAAGATGTGATATAATGGGGCTGAGGTGATGAATCATGCAAAAAATTATGATTGTAGAAGATGATGAAGTGATATCATCAACTTTAAAAAGACATTTAGAGAAATGGAATTTTGAAGTTTATGTTGTTGAAGATTTTGAACATGTCATGGAAGTCTTTTTGGATTACCAGCCGACTTTAGTTTTATTAGATATTTCTTTGCCTTTTTATAATGGTTATCATTGGTGCCAAGAAATGCGTAAAGTTTCAGAAATTCCAATTATTTTTATCTCATCAACGAATGAAAATATGAATATTGTGATGGCAATGAATATGGGAGCTGATGATTTTATTAATAAACCTTTTGATTTGAATGTTATTACGGCAAAGATTCAAGCTATGATTAGAAGAACATACTCTTTTTCTAAGCAATTTCATATTTTAACCTATAAAGAGTTGATTTTAAATTTATTAGAAGCAACAGTCAGTTATCATGATCAAGTGATTGAATTAACTAAAAATGAATTGAAGATTATGCAGATGTTATTTGAAAAAGCTGAAACATATGTTTCAAGAGATGAATTAATGATTGAATTATGGCAAAGTGATCAATTTGTTGATGATAATACATTAAGTGTCAATATGAATCGTTTAAGAAAGAAGTTAGATGATTTTGGTTTGGATTCTTTGATTCAAACTAAGAAAGGTATAGGTTATAAATTGGCTTATGATGAGACTGCTTCATTACTTTAAAGATCGTTATTTCTTCTATCTTTTTGCTTTATTGATCATGGGAGTCTTTTATTTTATTTTATATTTATATAATGCTTTGATTGATGCAATTGATTATGCTTTGATATTATCATCTGCAATTCTTGTTTTTTATTTTCTTGTAGATTTTTATAAATATAATAAAAAAACAAAACAAATAGATTATCTTTTAAGATTAAATGATGTTTCAGTTGTAGATTTACCTAAAACATCATTATTAATTGAACAACAATATCAACAATTATTCTTAAAAGTTAATCAGCTTCATATTGCTTTGGAAAATCAAAATGATCAAGATTATCATGATATGTTAGATTATTTTACTTTATGGGTGCATCAAATCAAAACACCTATTTCAGCTTTAAGATTACTTATTCAATCACAAGAGTGTTCACAAAATGAATTATTGATGCAAGTGTTACGTATTAAACAATATGTAGATATGGTATTACATTATATTAAGATTGATCATATGGCATCAGATTTACGTTTAAGACGTTATCAATTAAATGATATTGTTAATGATGTCGTAAAGAAACAAGCAACATTTTTTATTCAAAAGAAATTAAAATTACAATATGAACCTATTGATTTGATGATTCTTTCAGATGAAAAATGGATATCTTTTGTGATTGAACAAGTTTTATCAAATGCTTTAAAATATACAAAAGAGGGAACAATTTCAATATATGTGAAAGATGAAACTTTATATATTGAAGATAGTGGAATTGGGATTAAAGAAGAAGATTTACCTAGATTGTTTGAAAAGGGGTTTACTGGATATAATGGAAGAATTGATAAAAAAGCGAGTGGTCTTGGTTTATATTTGTGTAAAACAATTTTAGATAATTTGGGTCATCATATTGAATTACATTCAAAACTAGGAAAAGGAACGGTTGTTTCGATTAATTTTCATGTTGATGATTTAAAAGTTAAATAACTTACATGATTGTAAGATAAGAGAGGATAATTGTAAGATTAATCTATGGTACAATTTCTCTTTTTTTTATAAACTATGGTTGTACAAAGGAGGAAGTTATTATGTCACTATTAGAAGTTAAGAATTTAAAGAAGGTTTATAGTACACGTTTTTCTAATCAACAGGTTCAAGCTTTATCCAATGTATCCTTTAGTGTGGAAGAAGGAGAATATGTTGCGATAATGGGTGAATCAGGGAGTGGGAAAACAACTCTCTTGAATATATTGGCATCACTTGATAAGCCAACAAGTGGTGAGGTTTTATTGAATGGGAAAGATATTACTCGTATTAAGGAAAAAGAAATTTCTCAATTTAGAAGAAAGAATTTAGGATTTGTTTTTCAAGATTTTAACCTTCTGGATACCTTTACGCTGGAAGATAATATTTATCTGCCGCTGGTTCTGATGGGGATTGATAAGATTTATAAGAGGGAGAAGCCATGGCTGTTTATCTGGACGACTGCGGTTTCGGCTATGTCGAATTTCTATTTCTTTTATATGATCTGTATTTTTATGTTTATTTATGCTGCTTTCCGATATTTTGGGATTTTCAGTGAGAGAAGTGTGAAGGATGTTCTGGGATGGCTGGTGAAGTTTATCGGCTATTATGCGGTGGCTTTGATGATTGCGGCGGTTATTTTTCTTCCGGTGGTCATGACGATTTTTGGTACGGACAGGTTTCAGGCTGAGAATTATGTGCCTCTTTTATATGATAAAATTTATTATGAGAAGTATCTGGGTGATCTGATCGGGGAGAATATGATTCAGTGGGGGGTTGCCGGGTATTCTGCTGTTGCTATGGCGGGTGTGTTTGTGCTTTTTTCCAGGAAGAAGAAGTATCTGGATCTGAAATTGGGGTTTGGGTTGTTGAATCTGTTCTTGCTGGTGCCTTTTGCAGGGCATGTGCTCAATGGTTTCTCTTATGTGTCCAACAGGTGGATCTGGGCTTATGGGATGATGATCGCGTATATTTTCGTGAAGGCATATCCTGAGCTGTTTACTCTGACTGTGAGGGAAAAGAAGAAGATTTTTGTCATGACGGTGGCGTATTGTGTGCTGGCTCTGTTTGCGAAAGCTGCCAGAACGCAGAGAAATATGGCAGGTGTGCTGGTTCTGGTATTGGCTGTGTTTACGGTTACTTCTTTTGGAAATATTTTTCTGCAGGGGAAGTATATGTGCGGGCTTCTCAGTGCTTTGCTTGTGGTGAGCATTATGTTGAATGTTTCTTATCAGTATTCTTATGAGAAGGATTATCTGTCGGAGTTTGCAGCCGAAGAGGAGTCGCTGGATAAGCTGGAGTCGAATACGGATAAGGCGGTTCTTGCTGCCGGGGATTCAGGTGTCTATCGTTATGACCAGTATGGGGCATTGCCCTATGATAATACTTCTATGTATATGGGTACGAACAGTACTGCTTATTATTTCAGTCTTGCAAACAGCAGTATCAGTGATTTTTTCAGTGAAATGTATCTGAATACGCCATGGGAGCAGCATTATGAGAACCTGGACGGAAGGACGATCCTGGACAGGCTGGCTTCTGTGAAATATTTTGTGATAAGTGGTGATAATTTCCGCTATCTTTCCTATGGATATAATAAAGAGAAGGGCTCTGCAGGAAAGGGAAAAAGTGAGTGCAGGGCTTATGAGAATGAGAATGCACTGCCTCTGGGTTATACTTATGACAGTTATATTCCTGAATCGGAATATGAGAAAATGGATGTGGTAAAAAAGCAGCAGGCTCTGATGGACGGTGTGGTGCTTGAGGAGAGTACACTGCCTGAGGCATCTGTTGATGCTGATGATGAGAATATCCAGTATCGTATGGAGGCAGGGGATGGTTGTGCTCTGTCTAAGGGAGCAATCAGGGTGACGAAGGAAGGGGCGCAGCTGAAGCTTGTGTTCCATGGTCTTACGGACAGTGAGAATTACCTGATCGCAGATAATCTGGATTATGACAGTCTTTCACCGAGAGAACTGATTGGTAACAGTCAGTGGAAGAAGATGTCTGAGTATGACCAAAATAAGGTTCTTGATGAGGACAGCCGGTGGCGATACTGGAAGGAATCAAAGGAAGCGGCTATGACAGTCAGCTCCAATGATGTGACCAAGACCATAAAGATTTTTACGGATAAGTATAATGCCTACAGTGGACGGCATGATTTTCTCTGCAATATGGGATATTCCAGATCAGGGGTTCGTACTATGACGATCACCTTTGCCAATACGGGTGTTTATACCTATGATAAATTAAGGGTTGTGAGTCAGCCGGTGCAGGGGATTGAGGAAAAAACTGTGAAGCTGGGTGAAGAAGCTCTCGAGAATGTAAAAATGGGAACGAATGAGATTACAGGGGATATCAGTGTTTCCGAAAAGAAAGCTCTTGTGTTGTCTGTTCCGTACAGTAAGGGATTTACGGCTTATGTGGACGGGAAAGAAACGAAGCTTCAGAAGGCGAATACCATGTTTATGGCTCTGGAACTGGAACCTGGTTCACATGAGATACGCCTGACATATTGTACGCCTTATCTGAAAGCGGGAATGCTTCTTTCTGTTCTGGGGCTGGTTATATATGTAATGTTGGTGTTCAGGAAGAAAAAGTAATCCAAATTCCATTGTTGCAGGCAGCCTGAAATAAATTTGTTAGAATAGACATTTTTGTAAATTTGTGTATAATAAAATAGAAAATATTTACAGGAATAACAGACAGTGAATGAGAAATTGGTCTGTTGTAAATGAATGAAACAAAATGAGGAATGACATCATGAGTAAATTATCAGTGGTACTTCCGGCATATAATGAGGAGCTGATGGTTGGGAAAACCTGTCGGGTGCTGGCGGAAGTTCTTACAGAAGCGAAGATTCCCTATGAGCTGGTGGTTGTAAACGATGGTTCCATCGACCGGACATGGGAAGAAATTCAGAAGGCAGGAGAGAGGGATGCGAATGTGACAGGCGTTCTTTTTTCCAGAAATTTCGGAAAGGAAGCAGCGATTTTTGCAGGACTGGCGCAGGCCTGTGGAGATGTGGTGGCTGTCATGGACTGTGACCTGCAGCATCCGCCGCAGACGCTTATTGAGATGTACAGGCTGTGGCAAGAAGGCTATGAAGTGATCGAGGGTGTGAAGGCAGACAGAGGAAAAGAGGGCTTTTTACATAAAGAATGTGCCGGATTTTTCTATGATATCATGTCTAAGGCAACTAAGGTAAATATGAAGGATGCCTCGGATTTTAAGATGATGGACAGGAAAGCTGTGGACAGTATTCTGTCTATGCCTGAGAGGAATATGTTCTTTCGGGCTACCTCTTCCTGGGTGGGATATAAGACTACCAGTGTGGAATTTGAGGTGCAGGAGAGAGAGGCCGGCGTTTCCAAGTGGTCTCCCTGGGCGCTGGTGAAATATGCGTTCACAAATATAGTGGCATTTACTACTTTTCCGCTGCAGTTTGTTACAATCACAGGAGCGATATGTTTTATCTGTTCGCTGGTACTTATGGTCTATTCGCTTGTGCAGTATTTTACAGGTTCTGCAGTGGAAGGTTATACCACCCTGCTGATGGTGTTGCTTCTGGTGGGAAGTGCCATGATGATCAGTCTTGGGATCATTGGATATTATATTTCCAAGATTTATGAAGAAGTAAAGCGCAGACCGAGATATATTATTTCAAAAGTAATTAAGAATGGAAATATACAGGACTGAGAGGATATATTTTATGAAGCAATGGATCAGAAAAATGTATGAAAGTTCCGTTATCCGCTATATTTTCTTTGGCGGATGTACCACTATGGTAAATCTGGTCAGCTTTTTCATTCTCAGAAAGCTGAAGGTGGAGCTGAATATCGCCAATATTATTTCGATCATCCTGGCGATCCTGTTTGCCTATGTGGTAAATTCGAAGTATGTTTTTCAGGATAAATGCGAGACTTTGAAGGATCATGTTCAGCCATTCTGCAAATTTGTCAGTGCCAGACTGGTCACTATGGTGATCGAGGTTGGCGGTGTATGGCTGCTTGTGTCAGTGATGGGGCTTAATGATATGATCGGGAAATTCCTGACACAGTTTATTGTGTTAATACTGAATTATGTATTCAGTAAATTTTTTGTGTTTACAACAGGGAAATCAAAATAATGAAGGAAAAGAGAGGGAAAACTCATGACTCTGGAAGAAGCTATTGCAAAGATTAAGCCATTAGATCACAATGCCATGGAGATTGCACAGAAAAGATGGGACAGTATTGCAAAACCACTGCATTCTCTTGGAAAACTGGAGACTCTTTTGATCCAGATCGCGGGAATTACAGGAAACGCAGAGGTGGATCTTTCCAGGAGAGGTCTGATCGCCATGTGCGCGGATAATGGCGTGGTAGAAGAGGGTGTGACACAGACCGGACAGGAAGTTACTGCCATCGTTGCCGAGAATTTTCTAAAATATGACACATCTGTCGGTGTGATGTGTAAGCAGAACCATGCGGAGATTTTTCCGGTGGATATGGGGATGGTGACGGACACAAAAGTCCGCACAGACCATAAAATTGCCTATGGTACACAGAATATGACCAAGGGTCCTGCCATGACAAGAGAACAGGCTGTAAAGGGGCTTGAAGCAGGCATTGACATGGTAAGGGAACTGAATGATAAGGGCTACCGGATTCTGGCAACAGGGGAAATGGGAATCGGAAATACAACCACCAGCAGTGCAGTTGCTTCTGTGTTGCTGAAACAGCCGGTGGAAGAGATGACAGGGCGTGGCGCAGGTCTGACCAGCGAGGGACTTGTGCGCAAGATCAATGCGATCAAAAAAGCCATTGCATTAAATGAACCAGATCCTGAGGATGCCATTGATGTTCTGGCAAAGGTAGGCGGTCTTGATATCGCTGGAATGGCAGGTGTCTTTCTGGGAGGTGCGGTTTATGGTATTCCTGTAGTCATGGACGGATTTATTTCCTGTGTTTCTGCGCTGATCGCCATGCGTATCTGCCCGGCTGCGAGGGATTATATTCTTGCATCCCATGTATCAAAAGAGCCTGCTGCCCATCTGATCCTTGAGAATATAGGGAAAGAGGCAATCATTCATGCGGATATGTGTCTGGGCGAGGGAACCGGAGCAGTAGCTTTATTCCCGATCCTTGATCTGGCAGCAGCGGTTTATCATTCTATGAGTACTTTTGATGATATCCATGTGGAACAGTATGAGGAGTTGAAATAATGCTGGCGCTTGTGACAGGGGGGAGTGGGAGCGGAAAATCCGCTTTTGCGGAAGACAGGGTGCTTTCTTTCGGAGATGCACAGAGGATTTACATAGCGACCATGCACCCTTTTGATGAAGAAAGCCATAAAAGGATCGAGAGACACCAAAAGATGCGTGCAGGAAAAGGTTTCGAGACAGTTGAGTGCTATACAGGGCTCAAAAATGTGAAACTGCCTGCCGGATGTGTGGTGCTTCTGGAATGTATGTCGAATCTGGTGGCAAATGAAATGTTTGAAGAGCAGGGAGCCCATGACCGGACAGTTTCGGAAGTTACAAAAGGGATTGAGAATCTGCTGGGACAGGCTGCTCATGTGGTGATCGTTACAAATGAGATTTTTTCAGATGCGGTTGTGTTTGACGGAGATATGGATTCTTATCTGGAATATCTGGGAAAAATCAATCAGACTGCTGCGCAGAGAGCTGATGAAGTGGTGGAAGTTGTATATGGGATACCAGTCTTTCACAAATCCACAGATACCTGCAGCAATCTTTGCAAATAATACATTTGACAGGATTGACATACTATGAAAAAGAGGAATTGATCAATGAAATCTTTATGGAATAATTTTAAGGTGGCATTTGCCATGTTTTCTAAGATTCCCATGCCACGCGCTGACTGGACAAAGGAAAACATGAAGTATATGTTCTGTTTTTTTCCGTTTATCGGAACTGTGATCGGCGGGCTGACTATGCTGGTGGCATATCTGGGACTTCGATTTGGATATCAGCCGGGTTTTGTGACTGCAGTGCTGGTGCTGGTACCTGTGTTTGTGACAGGTGGGATCCATGTGGATGGTCTTTTGGATACTTCGGATGCCCTGAGTTCCTGGCAGGAGAGAAGCAGAAGGCTGGAGATTCTTAAGGATTCCCATGCAGGTGCATTTGCTGTTATTACTGCGGCGGTATATTTCATTGCCTGGTACGGCGCGTACAGTCAGTTGTTTAACAGTGCAGAGAATATGAGGGCGATCGGAATCCTGAGTCTTGGCTTTATGGTTTCCAGATGTCTGTCCGGAATCGGAGTTATTACCTTTCCGAAAGCAAAGGCAGACGGTACAGTTGCTGAGTTTTCCAGAAATTCCGCAGATGTGCTCTCGAGAAATGTGCTGATCGTCTATCTGGTGCTTCTGGCTGCAGGGATGATCTTGGTCCGGCCTGTATGGGGAAGTCTGGCTTTTGTGGGAGCTTTGCTGATTTTCTGGTATTATCATCATATTGCGATGAAGTACTTTGGCGGGACAACCGGGGATATTTCAGGATTCTTTCTTTGTATCTGTGAAGTTGGGATGGCATTGATCCTGGCGGTGGTTTCTAATTTTTGAGGAGCGAAGAGTATGGAAATGATAATCGGCGGTGCATATCAGGGAAAGACTGAATATGCCAGGAAACAGTATCCACAGTTAAGGTGGGGTGACGGCGGTTCTGTCACAGAGGAAGAACTGATGAATGCTCAGGGTGTGACTGATTTTCAGCAGTATATCCGCAGTGAACTGGAGAATGGAAAAGATGTGTCAGATCTTGCGGAAAAAATCATCTGTAAGAATCCGGATATTGTCCTTGTCTCGCAGGAAGTAGGGTACGGGGTTGTACCTGTGGATGCTTTTGACAGAAAATACAGAGAGGCTGTAGGGCGTGTATGTACGAAGCTGGCTGCATACAGCCATAAGGTGACGCGCGTGGTCTGCGGGATTGGAACGGTGATCAAAGATGATTAAGTTATGGCTGATCAGACATGGAAAAACAGAAGGGAATAAACTTTCCAGATATATCGGCACAACGGATGAGCCGTTATGTCAGGAGGGAACAGAGTTTCTGCATAAGATGGATTATCCAAAGGTTCAGGCGGTTTATGTAAGTCCTCTGAAACGATGCGTGCAGACAGCAGAGATCCTTTTTCCGGGAGAGCCGGTGCATATTATTGAAGAACTGGCAGAATGCGATTTCGGAGAATTTGAAAATAAGAACTATAAAGAGCTGGAAGGTAATCCGCACTATCAGGAATGGATTGACAGCAACGGTACTCTGCCTTTTCCGGGAGGAGAAAGCAGGGAAGGGTTTAAAAGCAGAAATCTGAGAGGATTTGACAGGGTTGTGTCCGGATGTATCCGCAGCCATGTGGCAGAGGCGGCACTTGTCATCCATGGCGGTACGATCATGAATATCATGGAAGAGTATGCAGATATACAGAAACCATTTTATGAGTGGCATGTGAGAAATGGCGGCGGCTATGAGGTGGAACTGGATGAGAATCTCTGGAAGAATGGACGAAAACAGCTCAGGGTTAATTCTGTGATTATGGAAGGATAACTCTCCTATCTTACAAAAATTGTTGACAAACCTGAAAATTTGTCATAAAATCAGTTTCATCAGAAAACAGGAAAATCAAAAAAAGAACGAGGTTGTTCATTGTCATCAATGACTGCCCCGTTCTTTTTTTATCTGTTCACCGGAGATAGTATAAAGCCTAAAAAAAATTTGAAAAACCAAAAAGTTTTTGTAAATTCTACTTGCATTATCCGGAGAAGTATGTTACAGTATTAGTACATAATTCCTAAACAAAAGGTAAAAAGCAGTAGCGAATTGGTAGTTTTTAACAAGTAAAAGGAGGAACTATATGCTGGTAATTGGTAATGGAAGAATGATCACACAGGACGCATCCAACCCATTTCTGGAGAATGGTGCTGTAGCAATGGATGGTAACACCATAGTAATGGTGGGGGTAACTGAAGAGGTAAAGAAAGTTTATCCGGATGCTGAATTTGTTGATGCGAAGGGTGGGGTTATCATGCCGGCATTTATTAATGCCCATGAGCATATCTACAGCTCCTTCGCAAGAGGCTTAAGCATTAACGGATATAATCCTCAGGGATTTCTGGATATTCTGGATGGCTTATGGTGGACAGTTGACCGTCATCTGACACTGGAGCAGACAAAGCTTTCTGCATATGCTACATACATTGATTCTATCAAGAACGGTGTAACCACAGTGTTTGACCACCATGCAAGTTTTGGCCATATTACAGGTTCCCTCAATGCGATCGAGGAAGCTGCGAAGGATTTAGGTGTGCGTACCTGCCTCTGCTATGAGATTTCTGACCGTGACGGAATGGAGAAATCCAGAGAATCTGTAATGGAGAACGTGAATTTTATTAAACATACACTTGAAGACGACAGTGATATGATCGCCGGAATGATGGGTATGCATGCATCCTTTACAATCTCTGATGAGACAATGGCTCTCTGCAATGAACTGAAACCGGAAGGTGTTGGATATCACATCCATGTAGCAGAAGGCATTTACGATCTCCATCAGTGTCTGAAAGAGCATGGCAAACGTATTGTTGACCGTCTTCATGACTGGAACATCCTTGGACCGAAGACTTTGCTCGGTCACTGTATCTATGTGAATGAACATGAGATGGATCTGATCAAAGATACAGATACCATGGTTGTACATAACCCGGAATCTAACATGGGTAATGCATGCGGATGTCCTCCAACCATGAGAATGGTACAGAAGGGAATCCTCACAGGTCTTGGTACAGACGGATATACTCATGATATGATGGAATCCTGGAAGGTTGCAAATGTTTTACACAAACACAGCCTCTGCGACCCGAACGCAGCCTGGGGAGAAGTTCCACAGATGCTTTTTGAAGGAAATGCAAAGATTGCAAACAGATACTTTAAGAAACAGCTCGGTGTCCTGAAAGAGGGTGCGGCAGCAGACGTGATCGTGATCGATTATGATCCGCTGACACCAATGAATGAAAGCAACATTAACGGACATCTGATGTTCGGTGTAAACGGAAGCATGGTCCAGACTACTGTATGTAACGGTAAAGTCCTGATGAAAGACCGCGAAGTCCTTGTATGCGACGAGGCAAAAGTTATGGCAGACTGCCGTCAGGCTGCAAAAGAACTTGCAGATGATATTAATGGTTAATCTGTAAAGAATTGTAAAGAAGATAAGTTTTCTGCCTGGAAAAATAAATGTAAATAAAATATAGAACGGATGGAGAGAAGCCATACCGTATGAAATAATGGAGGATCGGATTATGAGTGAAGTCATGACCTGTATGCCCTTTGAACAGTTAATGAACTGGGTATTAGAAGAAAAGAAAACAAAAGGAACAGTTTTCGGACAGCACAGAGCTTATGTAGCGGAAACTGACAGGAAGCTGAATATATTTGAGAGAAATCTGGAAACACCGATCGGACCTGCTGCAGGACCGCATACACAGTTAACACAGAACATTGTTGCTTCTTACTATGCAGGCGCACGTTTCTTTGAGCTGAAAACAGTTCAGAAGATGGACGGTGCAGAGCTTGCAGCCTGTATCAACAGACCATGTATCCTTGCAGATGATGAAGGATATAACTGTGAATGGTCTACAGAGCTTTATGTTCCTCAGGCAATGGGAGAATATATTAAAGCATGGTTTATCCTGCATGTGATCGCCAAAGAATTTGATCTGGGTGCACAGGACGGATTCCAGTTCAATATTTCCGTTGGATATGATCTTGCAGGGATCAAAGAGCCAAAGGTTAATACTTTCATTGACAGTATGATGGAAGCAAAAGATACAGAAATCTTTAAAGAATGTAAACAGTGGTTATTGGACAATGTAGATAAATTTGAAAAAGTTACAAAAGAGAATATTGAGGCGATTCCGTCTGATATCTGTAATTCCGCAACAATCTCTACTCTCCATGGATGTCCTCCAAACGAGATTGAGAGCATTGCAAATCATCTGTTTAAAGAGAAACATCTGAACACATTTATCAAATGTAACCCGACTCTCCTGGGATATGAATTTGCCAGAAAGACCATGGATGACATGGGATATGATTATATGGTATTCGGTGATTTCCATTTCAAAGATGACTTACAGTACGAAGATGCTATTCCGATGTTTAAGAGACTGCAGGCACTTGCAGATGAACTGAACCTTGCGTTTGGTGTGAAGATCACCAATACATTCCCTGTAGATGTTACAAGAAATGAACTTCCAAGCGAAGAAATGTATATGTCCGGAAAATCTCTTTTCCCGTTATCCATTTCTCTTGCTGCCAGACTTTCCCGGGAATTTGACGGAAAACTCCGTATCGCTTATTCAGGCGGTGCTGATTACTATAATATCGACCGTATCGTCGGATGTGGTGTATGGCCTGTAACAGTGGCAACTACACTTCTGAAGCCGGGCGGATATCAGAGATTTACCCAGATGGCAGAGAAAGTAATGGCTAATGGTGTGAAAGAATGGAAAGGCATTGATGTAGCTGCACTTGAGCAGCTGGCCGAGGATGCGAAAAAAGATGCTCACCATGTAAAGAGCATCAAACCGCTTCCTAAGAGAAAAACAGATTCAGAGGTTCCGCTCCTTGACTGTTTCTTTGCTCCATGCGAAGAAGGATGTCCAATTCACCAGGATATCACAACCTATGTGAAGCTGGCAGGAGAAGGCGATTATGTACAGGCATTAAGAGTTATCCTTGAGAAAAATGCACTTCCATTTATCACAGGTACTCTCTGTGCGCACAACTGTATGTACAAATGTACACGTAACTTCTATGAAGAACCTGTAAATATCCGCAACACTAAGCTCATCGCAGCACAAAACGGATATGATACAGTGATCGGTGAGATCAAAGCAGGCACAGCAGACGGTAAGAAAGTAGCTGTTGTAGGTGCAGGTCCTGCAGGTATTGCTTCTGCATACTTCCTTGCAAGAGCAGGTGCTTCTGTAACAGTATTTGAGAAAGAAGAGAAAGCCGGCGGCGTGATCCGTTATGTGATCCCGGGATTCCGTATCTCTGATGATGCAATCGATAAAGATGTTTCCTTCATCCAGAAGATGGGTGTGGAGATTAAAACAGGTACAGAAGTGAAATCTGTACAGGAATTAAAAGCACAGGGTTATGACGCAGTGATCGTTGCAACAGGTGCAAATAAACCGGGTACTCTGAAGCTTGAAAAGGGTGAAACCATCAACGCTCTGAAATTCTTAAGAGATTTCAAAGCAACTGACGGTAAGGTTGCACTGGGTAAAAACGTAGTTGTGATCGGTGGCGGTAACACTGCCATGGATACTGCAAGAGCTGCGAAACGTACAGAAGGTGTAGAACATGTTTACCTGGTATACAGAAGAACCAAACGCTATATGCCAGCAGCAGAAGATGAGTTACTGGAAGTACTGGAAGAGGGCGTAGAGTTCAAAGAACTTCTTTCTCCTGTATCTCTGGAAAACGGCAAACTGCTCTGTAAGAAGATGGAACTTGGCAGCATGGATGCTTCCGGACGTGCAGGTGTAACAGAAACGGGCGAAACAGAAGAAGTTTTGGCTGATACAGTGATCGTTGCAGTTGGCGAGAAAGTTCCAACTGAGTTCTATGAAGCAAATGGTATTGCGGTCAATGAGCGTGGAAAAGCCCGCATCAATGATAAGACAATGGAGACAAGTGCAGAAGGCGTTTACGTTGTCGGTGACGGTGCAAGGGGAGCTGCTACGATCGTAGAAGCGATCCGCGACGCACAGGTTGCTGCAAAAGCAATCCTTGGACATGATATTGTAAAAGGACAGCCTGTACCGGGAACAGAAAAAGACTGTTACTCCAAAAAAGCAATACTCAAAGAAAGCAAGGACGCTGTAAACGAAAGTGAGCGCTGTCTGACCTGTAATAAAGTCTGTGAGAATTGTGTAGATGTATGTCCAAACAGAGCAAACATCTCCATCAAAGTTCCGGGAATGGCAATGAATCAGGTGATCCATGTGGATTACATGTGTAATGAATGCGGCAACTGCAAGAGCTTCTGTCCATATGCAAGTGCACCGTACAAGGATAAATTCACATTATTCGCTTCTGAGGCAGATATGGCAGACAGCACAAATGATGGATTTGCAGTGATCAATCCGGAGACAAAAGAGTGCAAGGTTCGTCTCCTTGGTCAGATTTCCGACTGCAAGGCAGATGATGCAAATGATAAGTTGTACGAAGGTCTTCGCAGACTGATCTGTGCAGTAATCGATGATTACAGCTATCTGATCATGAAATGATGATCCTACGCGATTGGTATAGTTATTTACGAAACGCTGTACTGGAGCGTGTCTGAAAACAGGAATAAAGAGCTGTAAAATAATTTTAAATTTGTAATATCAGATAACTTATAAAGAAATATTTAACGCTGTCCACAGCAGAAAAAGGCTGTGGACAGCGTTGCATATCAGGCTGAATCGCGGCCGCATGTTACTTTTATAATAAATTCATGCGGTATCACAGGCAGATAAAAAACAGAAAGAGGTAAACTCTGGCTGACTGCCCTAATTGGCAGACGTGCGAAAAAGAAAGGAGAGTCCGATATGGCAGTATTTACAGTCAATGGACAAAAGGTCGAACCGACCGGAAATCAGAAACTACTGCGCTTTTTGAGGGATGAACTTCATCTGACTTCAGTGAAGGACGGCTGCAGTGAAGGAGCCTGCGGAGCCTGTACAGTTATAATTGACGGAAAAACATGCAAGGCATGTGTGCCGGACACAGATTTACTGGATGGCAGGACAGTGATCACAGTAGAAGGACTGACTGAATGGGAGAGGGAAGTCTATACCTACGCTTATGGAAAAGCAGGTGCTGTTCAGTGTGGATTCTGTATTCCGGGTATGGTAATGTGTACAAAGGCTCTTCTGGACGTGAACAAAGAGCCCACAGATGATGAGATTAAATATGCACTGCGCAATAACTATTGCCGCTGCACGGGCTATGTAAAAATTATGGATGCAGTAAGGCTGGCTGCGAAAGTTTTAAAGACGGGTGTGATTCCGGATGATCTGGATCCGGACTGGAATATAGGACACAGAGTATCCAGAGTGGATGTGGAGGAGAAAGTACTGGGAACCGGCAAATATCCGGATGATTTTTACTTTGACGGAATGCTGTATGGGGTGGCACTCAGAAGTAAATATCCACGTGCACGTGTACTTGAGATCGATACAGCAGCAGCAAAGGCACTTTCCGGGGTAGAAGCGGTATTAACAGCAGAGGACATTCCGGGAGAGAATAAGATCGGACATCTGAAACATGATCAGTATTCACTGATACCTGTAGGGGGTCTGACACATTATCTTGGAGATGCCATTGCCGTTATTGCTGCAAAAGACAGAGAAACAGCTGAGAAAGCTAAGAAACTGATCAAAGTAAAATATGAAGTGCTGCCTCATATTCGTACAATTGAGGAAGCAGCGGCAGAGGATGCACCGAAGGTATTTGATGAAGAAGAAAATAATATCTGTGCACATAAACATATCAGCAGAGGAAATGCAGATGAAGCAATCCGTAATTCCAAATATGTGATCAGTCATCATTTTGAAACCCCATGGACAGAACATGCATTTCTTGAGCCTGAGTGCGCAGTGGCTTTGTATGATGAGGACGGAGATATTTTCGTATATTCCACAGATCAGTCTGCACACCAGACATTACATGAGTGTTCCCTGTTACTTGGAACGGACAGAGTAAAGGTACAGAATGCACTTGTAGGCGGCGGATTCGGCGGAAAGGAAGATATGACAGTACAGCATCTGGCTGCGCTGCTCACTTATGCTACTAAGAAACCGGTGAAGATGAAACTGACCAGAGCAGAATCCCTGCTGGTTCATCCGAAGCGTCATCCGTTTTATATGGATATGACCATGGGCTGCGATGAGAACGGCAATATCATGGGGGTAAAAGCGAAAGTAGCATCAGATACAGGTGCATTTGCCTCACTTGGCGGTCCTGTGCTGGAACGTGCATGTACTCATGCGGCAGGTCCCTATCATTATGAGAATTTCGAGATTGAAGGAACTGCTTATTATACCAACAATCCGCCTGCCGGAGCGTTTCGCGGTTTTGGTGTAACCCAGACCTGTTTTGCAACAGAAACCCTACTGAATATGATGGCAGACAAAGTAGGTATCACTCCATGGGAAATCCGTTACCGCAATGCGATCCGTCCCGGTGAGACGCTTCCGAATGGTCAGATCGTAGATAATTCCACAGGTCTTGTGGAGACACTGGAAGCTGTAAAGAAGAAGTATGATGCTGCTCTGGAAGAAGGAAAACCGGTGGGAATCGGCTGCGCCATGAAGAATGCCGGTGTCGGTGTCGGTATCCCGGATACAGGCCGCGTGAAACTCGTATTTGAGAAAGATAAAAAGCTGCACATCTATTCCGGTGCTTCCTGTATCGGCCAGGGACTTGGTACAGTCCTGACACAGATGGTAGTCACCAATACAGATCTGAAGCATGAAGATATTGTATATGAGAGAAGTAATACCTGGTTCGCACCGGATTCAGGTACAACTTCCGGTTCCAGACAGACTCTGGTAACAGGGGAAGCCTGCCGCAGAGCCTGCGATAAGGTTATGGAGGACCGCAATGCAGGTAAGACCATTGATGATGTGATCGGTAAAATTTATTATGGGGAATATCTTGCAAAGACAGATCCTCTTGGCGCAAATGTGCCGAATCCTGTTTCCCATGTAGCCTACGGCTATGCGACGCAGATGTGTATCCTGGATAAAAAAACAGGTAAGATTGAGGAAATGGTTGCTGCACATGATGTGGGCAAGGCAGTCAATCCACTGTCTTGTGAAGGTCAGATTGAGGGCGGCGTAGTGATGTCCATAGGATTTGCACTGAGAGAGCATTATCCGATCGATGAGAACTGTAAACCAATTGACAAGTATGGATCTCTTGGTCTGTTCCGCTCTCATGAGATTCCGAAAATCGATGCCATCGTTGTTGACAAACCGGGACTGAATGTAGCCTGTGGTGCCATTGGAATCGGTGAGATCACCTCTATCCCAACTGCACCTGCAATTGCAGATGCATATTTCAGATGGAATGGTGAAAGACAGTATAGTCTTCCTCTGACCGGAACACCATATGAAAGGAAGTGCTGAATATGGCAGTAAAGAAGAAATTTCCATATCGCGCGGCTGTAGTTGCATGTAATGGGGGATGCAGATCAGCCGAAGGTGAGGCCGGCTGTGCAGATGGATGTATCGGATGTAAAGCCTGTATAGATAAATGTAAATTCGGAGCCATTTCCATCAATGAGTATGGTGTGGCGGAAGTGGATGAGGAGAAATGCATTGGCTGTGGCGCCTGTGCGAAAGTCTGCCCACAGAAAGTGATCCATGTCCATGAGTGTGCAAACTACATTGTGGTAAAATGTTCCAATAAGAAAAAAGGTGCAGAAGCAAAGAAGCAATGTAACGTCAGCTGTATCGGCTGTGGAATCTGCGAGAAGACCTGCACAGCCGGTGCGATAAAAGTAAAAGACAACTGTGCAGTGATCGAGGAATCCATATGTCTGAGCTGTGGTATGTGCGCAGTGAAATGCCCAAGACACGTTATCCATGACCTGCATGGAATATTGACAGAAATACGTTAAGTAAATCAGGTTACTGTTCACTTTGTTCTTAGTAATACATTGCAAAGGATATTCTCAGTGAACAGTAACCCAATCAGACAACTTTGTTAATAGGAAAATAATACGTAAAAATTGAATAAAAGATTGCAATTTCATATCCAAATATGCTATACTCAAATCAGAAAACAGATAACAATTATGCAAATAAAAAGTAAATTCGCCTGATGTCAGAAAACAGGTGAAGGAAAGTAGCATGGTTCGGAGCCGGACATAAGTCCTGAGGGGAACAGACAGATACCTTGGGGTGTGTCCGGCTCCTTCTATATAATAACCAAAAATAAATACAGAGAAGGTGAAAACATGATTGGAAAGAGTGTTCCAAGAGTAGATGCCTATGACAAAGTTACAGGACGTGCAAAATTTACTGATGACCTAGTTCCTGCCAACTGTCTGGTGGCAAAAATCTATCACGCAAAGATCGGAAACGGTATCGTAAAATCAATCGATACCAGTAAAGCAGAGGCTCTGGACGGCGTAGTAAAAGTGGTTACTTTTAAAGACGTACCGAATCATTGTTATCCTACGCCGGGACATCCCTGGTCTGTGGAGCTGGCTCATCAGGATGTTGCAGACCGCAATATCCTTACCGGAAGAGTCCGTTATTACGGAGATGATATTGCTGCCGTAGTGGCAGAAGATGAAATCACAGCCCAGAGGGCATTGCGCCTGATCGAAGTTGAATATGAAGAATATCCGGTAGAAATCCATCCGCGTAAATCCATGTATGGAAGCAAACCGCCAATCCATCTCGACAAAAAGGATAATGTACTTGTCCGTTCCAATTACTTTATCGGAAATGTGGAAGAAGGGCTGAAGGAATCCGAAACAGTTATAAAACGCAGTTATAAAACCCCGATCGTGCAGCACTGCCACATTGAGAATCCGATTTCCTGTGCATACATGGAAAATGGCAGGATCATAGTTGTGACTTCCACTCAGATTCCGCATATTGTCCGGCGTGTGATCGGGCAGGCTCTTGGAATCCCATGGGGAAAGATCAGAGTCATTAAGCCATACATAGGTGGAGGATTCGGAAATAAGCAGGATGTGCTGTATGAACCGTTAAATGCGTTTCTTACCACGCAGGTTGGCGGCAGATCGGTCAAACTTGATATAACCAGAGAGGAAACTTTCTGCAACACCAGAACCCGTCATT
>OHST01000434.1_pt1 | contig 24815 bp, 27 predicted proteins | sample 1578841 | NCBI WGS metagenome assembly OHST01 (sample SAMEA3879593, study PRJEB24766) | human gut metagenome | biome: human-associated habitat; feature: feces | place: USA | collected 1985/1987 | reverse complement strand
AGTTGTTTCAACCTTCGTCAAACCGTCCTCTGTCGTATAATTTATCCTACCTTATTTTTCTTTGTTCATAAATTCATTTTCTCCCGTAAAATCAGATTCCTTTAATTCGTTATTTTTCTTCATCTGATCATAATACGCTTTATATCTATAAATCGTCCGCTCGCTGACATCATTGCACTTTGCAATCTCCACCATAGTCATACTGCTCTCATAAGCTGAAAATTTTAATGGCGATGCTACTACTTCTTCGCATTCTCTTCCAGTTCCAGCATGTACTTATCAAAGTCAGACATAAACAATCTGTCCTGAATCACACGATATTTTTCAAACTCAGTTTCAGCTTTTGCTTTGGCAATCTCCGCAGTGATTTTATCTGCATCCTGAAGAACCTCTCTGTCATCAGCCATCAAGAATAGATCCAGTCGCTTTGACCATGTAGCTAATCCCATGTGTGGCTTATCTGCATCTGCTCGCTCGTAAATCAACTCCGCTGCCGTATGTCCGTGAACAGCATAATGCATCTTGTTTTGAACCTTTGCAAAGAACTGCTTTGTTGTTTTTGAAGTACGGTCATAATCGAGAGCTGTAGCATATATGTCGGTTATCTTCTGATAAAACCTACGCTCAGAGAGGCGGATTTCACGAATCTGCTCAAACAAACGGTCGAAGTATTCTGTTGTAAGTATTGAACCGCCATTCTTTAGACGCTCATCATCCATGACCCAGCCTTTGATGGTGTAGTCCTTGGCGATCTGGTTCACCCATTTACGAAACTGTATGGCACGCTCGGAATTGACCTTGAAGCCTACGGCAATGATCATTTGAAGGCTATAGTGCTTGGTATCACGTGTAACCTGACGAGACCCTTCCGTTTGAACTATTCGGAAATTCCGAATAGTTGCCGTCTCTTCTAATTCACTATCTGCATAAATTTTTTTAATATGTTCATTTATTGTCGGTAAACCAACATCATACAATGTGGCCATCATTCTCTGTGTCAGCCATATATTTTCATCCTCATAGCGCATCTCAACACCGTCCTGCTGATCACCAACAGAGGCAACATAGGTTAAGTATTCCGCCGCGCTAGAGTGGATAGTTATCTCATCTTTTTCTTTTTCAACTTAATCTCCTCTTATTGCTTTCTTTTTTTATAGTAATACCTGCTCATCCTTTGCCACTAGAATATACACATTATATTATCCTACAAATTCTCTGTCAATTCTCGAAAACCCTTTATAGCTCATACCTTGCCTTTCTTCACGCACACAACAAGACTGGCACCGCATTCCGGGCAAACCATATACGAAGTTGTACTAGCTGACTCCATAAGAAATGCCCCACATCTGTGGCAACATACCACACATTCCCCAGTTTTTTCCTCCGCAAAACTCACCAACATCACGCCTCCTTTGACTGATAAGCTGATATCTCTCATTCGGAAAAGGGAAAGAAACCGATATGATGAGTGTACATAATTCTCCCGACAATGACCTTTCCATAAGTGTAGTCAACACTGCCATTATCAACTGTAATGACTATTCTGATCTTTTAAACTGTTTAGCGCACATTATTCAAGGTTCTTAATGACCTTGACGGCTACACCCTGAATCTTACAGTCTGAAACAATGATGTCCTTCATGGTCTTATTCTCAGGATGACGTCTTATTTTCTGATTCTCTTTGTCTACAAAATAGCGCTTCAGCGTGTTCTCATTCGCTACCAAGGCAACAACAATATCGCCATCCATGGCTTCTGACTGCTTCCTGACAAGTACCAGATCTCCCGGAGATATTCCAGCTTCAATCATAGACTCGCCCTTTGCCCTAAGTAAGAAAAAAGTCCCTTTGCCAAACATCGAGGCAGGCAATGACACATATTCCTCTACATACTCTTCCTCCAGCGTAGGCACGCCGCAGGAAACAGCACCAAGTAGTGCCACACTTGTAAACTCTGTCTGAACCTTCTCGGTCTGTTCAGTAGAAATCTGCTGGCCATCATATCTGATCATGCCATTCTCATTCATGGCTACTATGTACTTATATGCCGTTCTTCTGGCAATACTGACCGCATCTGCAATCTGCGTTGTAGACGGTGAGTGGCGATAATTCTTGTAGTATTCTTCTACAAATGCCTTAATAGTACCCATAAGCTCTGTAGATTTGTGTCTCATACGCCGCTCCTTTCTAAGGGAAGCAATCTGCTTTCGTTACTTCCTGATTAAAAGTATAATACTTCGAACATGTGTTTGTAATAACAATCTACAAAAAGTTTGCAATGGTCGACAAGCCGCGAAAATCGTGCACTCCCCTTTTTATGATTCTAATTGTAGCAAAAAGCCTGTCCCTTAATATGGACAGGCTACAAATGAATATGCGTATGTTGTATATGCTGCTAGTACTTCGATTTTTTTATATCGAAGTATTTGTTGATGATGCTTTTTTTATTTCCATAATCTTATCCCAAACGCTATCAGTATCTCCTTCGAAATTTGTTGCGGAAATAAATAGGTCTTTCAACTGTTCCTTTTCTTTGTCAGATAATTCAAAGTCTTGAACTAAATTCATTATCATAAGTCTTACAAGATTTAAATTTGCTCTGTTTATGATTTTTTTTCCATCCCAAACTACCCCTCTCCAAGCTGAGGAATCTAATTCAAGCTGAATTTTATTCATTTCTTTTAACACATCACCAAAAGGTTTATTCTGACGTTTTGAAATGATAACCGCTGCTTTTACAAATTCAAGTATTCCAATTGGTCTGAATAAAAGATTGCCACCTTTGTCATTTCTATATCTTAATGCCGGCTTTTCATCCTCAGATAAATATTCCTTAATAACAGTAATATTATCAATAAATGACGTCCAGAATGATTCGACATAAGATAACATATCTTCAATCACTTTCTCATCTGGTCTGTAAAGTTTATAGCCTTTAAACTGGGTATCAGATAATCCCAACTTATCTTTTATCAAATACTCATTGCATTGGTATAACGCAATCAGTGAAGTGAATGCATTAACGTTTGTTTTTGGAATTTGTTTCTTTGAATTAAGCAAACGTTCCTTCTGAAACAGCTCATACTCCTCCACTACTTCTCTTGTAACAATGGCAGCAATATCATCTTCATCTAGTGCAATCTGATAGTTGTCACCTACTGGCTTTGCTCTACGATTAAGTGTAGAAAATAACTTTCTTGTTCTTCTTCTACCGGCATCGTCATTTTTGTGTGCAATAAAAATAACTGGGACTTCTTCATCTTCTAACTCCCTATTATCTTTTAATGCCTCAATTATACCTTTTACTCTATGCTGCCCATCTACTGGAAACACTTTCAAATCCTCATTAAACGCCAAGAATCCTACATTATTATATTCTTCGTACTCCTCGCCAAATTCTATTTCAAGCCACTTAGGATCTCCATCATAAATCGCCAACACAATGGCATTAAAGAATCTCTGTTTTTCGCTAAGCAAATACTTTACTATACTTTTATAGTTTTCAGTCAATTGTCGCTGTAAAAGATCATTTAAACAACTCGGATTGCAAAACTCATCAACTGAAGGAGTTACGATTTCTTCTATCTCCTTAAACTTCATAACTCCTGTATAATATCTCCAATCCCCGACATGTCCACGTATCACTGGTAATTTCATATTATATAAGCCTCCTAAAATGCTGCATCTACGGCATCTTTTACTGAACGGATTAAAATTTCTTTATTACATGGCGGTCTTCCATATGCCGCTATCAATCTATCCTCTATTTCTTTTATATCAGCAGCGGACGATTTCATTGGCAAGTAATATACATATACATATTCTCCCCACTTAGTAAACATAGTATGCAATTTCGAACGATTATATTTTTCTCCAAATTGTTTTTTATATGTTCTTACACGAGCTCGAAGATTCTCACTCTCAGTCTTTGTTGCTTTTCCAATGTACATTAGATAGTTACCACCATTAGGAATAATTGGAGATACAATCACATATACATAAATACCGCCACAATCATTAGGAATTCGATTTGTCTCATCGCTAAGCTCTTTATCTGCATCCATCATTTTTACTCTTGCCCATTTTGAATAATCAACATTGATTCCTTCTAAATTAAACTTTTCCCATAATTCCGGGCTTAATATAAAAGTCATTTGATACGACGCCAAATCGCTCTCCACCGGATCATATAATGTTCCCATTCTTTTACCTTCTAACTATTTATTATTTTTGCAATTGCATCAGCAATGCTAGTTATCTCCTCTTCTGAATTGTTCTTTCCCAAAGATATTCTTATTGTCCCCTCTGCAATTCTTTCATCTAAATGAATTGCCTTTAAAACATGAGATATTTGAGTGTTAACACTATCACATGCTGATCCAGTTGAGACACATATCTTCATTAAATCAAGTCGATGCAATAACATTTCACCCTCTTGATCTGCAAACGATAAGCTCATGCTACCAGGAATATGATTCCCATCACCATTACGAATAAAAGATATGCCATGGTCTAGTAGTTGCTTTTCAAGTTTTGCTTCAAAACCCGAGAGTCTTGAAGCATTATCTTCAATATGAATAACATTATTTTTAAGAGCTACAGCCATTCCAACTATAGATGCAACATTCTCTGTTCCAGCACGCATACCTCGTTCTTGAGCGCCACCGTCATTTAATGGTTGCAGCACCGAACCGTTTCGCGCATATAAAAAACCGATTCCCTTAGGTCCATTAAATTTATGTGCAGAAGCGGACAAAAAATCAACACCAAGTTCCTTAACATCGATTGGAATATGACCAACCGCCTGAACAGCATCTGTGTGGAAATAGGCTCCATTCCTATGCGCAATTTCTGACAATTCTTTTATATTCTGAATTGTACCTATCTCATTGTTTGCGAGCATAATTGACACTAATGTTGTTTCACAAGATGCAACAGAAGCATCTCCTAACTCAAAACATTTCGCTAATGTTTCACTCTTAACAAGACCAGTATTTGTGACCGGAAGGAGTACTAAAGAGGCCCCCATTTCTTCCATATGCTTACATGCATTAAGAACAGCATGATGTTCTATTTCTGAAGTAATAATCCGTCGTATATCCGTTGAAAGCCCAAAATTTTTTATAACCCAATTATCACTCTCTGTTCCTCCAGAAGTAAAAAATATTTCTTCAGGTTCAGCATTTATACAACGCGCTATTTGTTTGCGCGCATCCTTTAAAGCCATCTTTGCTTTTTTTGAAAAGAAATATGGTTGTGCTGCATTTCCATATTCTTCAAGGAGAAATGGCTTCATTGCCTCGAATGCTTCAATATCTAATTTTGTCGTGGCAGCGTTATCAGCATAAATCATATAAACAACGTACACCCTTCTTCTTTGAACTCTTCAATTTTATCTACTAATTCTTCTTCTGTTACCTCTAATCTCTCAGCAAGACAAGATAAACAATACATTTTCTTTTCGTTCTTTCCAAGAAGCTTCTTGGTTATTCCAATTTCATCTTTAGATAAATGTTCTTTTCCACACACATAACAAATACTCATCGTCTGTAATTACCTTTCATATTTAGATGAAACTGTGAACACTGGGATATCTTTTCCTCGATACTCTTCATCCAAAATTCCTAACTGATACTTAATTGTATCCCTCATTTTTCTTGCGCGATCCAAACAGTACCGTTTAAACTCACGAACAGATATATCGCTTGCCTCTCGGACATTTGGATATAACAACTTCAAATACGCTGTTGCAATACGTTTTACCGCCTCTGTATCTCTTGTATCAGCCGCTTCAGGAACTTCTATCAACTCATCCACGATTGCTCTATAACTCATATCATTACGTAATTCATGCATAATTGAACAAAAATATTCAGAGTTTAATGCCCATCCTGAAATTTTTAAATCATCATTCATTCGTGGAATGTTCCAACCTTTAATAAAACCATGAAATCTTTCTATCAGAGCAGATTCATGAAAGACAGTAGGTAACTCAACAAACATATTTGCATATCCATCTGCATCCATTGTTTCCTTCTTTATATTTCCACAAAGAATCATACCTGCATCAGCTGTACCTTCATAGTTACCAACTGTAAAAATACCAGATTCTAGGTAACCTTTTAACGCAGCCCTCATTTCATCTACATCTGTAAATGAAATTGTTTGGACTTCATCCAGAGTTATAAAGTCATTTCCCGCAACTAATCCCTCAGACTTCCTGTTTTGGTCATAGAACATCTTTGCACGGCTCATAACACCACCATTAGATAACCAGCCAAACCTACTTACTCTTCCAAACAAGTATGACTTTCCAGTGCCTTTTGGTGCAAGCTCAATAAGGTTTAATCTTTTTTCAATGAAAGGTAAAAGCCTTGTAAGCATTGTTAATTTCTTTTCTTCATCATTACCATATCCAGCAGCATTATAATCTACGGCTCCAAGTAGGACATCAATCCATTCATCTATTGTAAATTCATTTCGTGCCTCTTTATAATATTCAAGGTCTATCTGATATGGGCAAAACGTTTTAAAAGAAACTAATTTAATCTTACCTTGCTTTCCATCTTTTCCACGAGAGCTTTTTTTGTTATAATCGAATGCCCAATCATATTCATCTGGAGCTCTATATCCTAATTCAACCATGCCCCAAGTTTCATGTTCTCTAACTAAATCAGCTTTACAAGTCTCCCAAACAGAATCCTCTATTATCGTATCTTTACTTGAAAGTCCAAAATCTGGTAAGGAAAAAGACACCCCACCGGTTTTAATATCGATATCAACTGATACTTTAGCCAAAAATTTAACTTGTTCATGTTCAACTACGACACGATTCTTAATTGAATTCCAATCATCCTTCTTAGGCAAATACTTTTTTACAAAAGCAGCCACTTTTTCAGTATCAAAACTTCCGTCCTCATCCTCAAACTTTTTAAGAATCCAGTCCCTCATAAAAGACGGAAGACTGAGGGAATTAAAAAAATTGCTCTTTTTTAGGTCTTTATATACGACCATCTCATCAAAGCAGTTTATTAATTTATCAACATTCATCAGTATTCCTCCCATTTATACTAAAAGAGATCATCAAAGTCAGAATTAACCGAAGCACTCTTTCCTTTTGTTGTAACATCTATTCGAGTAATTAAACTTTCGCCAACGTATACATCAGCTGAATATGTCTTTGCTCGTTTCATATTTGCAACATTAATTCTGTAATGATTTTCATCCACTTTTTCTCCGAAATAACGCTCGCCCTCAACTACTAGCGAAATAACTTGCTTTATCGGCTTATTAACATACAAAAGAATAGATGCTCCATCTTTATAATCAGAGACAATATTCTTATCTGATAATGCAACCTGCATTGAAGAATCTGCTAATGTTAACTCAATGACTGGAACAACCACTTCTTCTAATGACGCTCCGCCATGAACCTCTACATTTGCGGCTCTACTTCCTCGGAAACGGCCATAATTTGCAAGAACGATAAAGCCATTTTCTTCTGTTGAAAATTTCAAATCATAATTATCAAATTTTTTACAACAACGACCTGAATGCTCACCGCGAGTATCTGTCTCATATTTTTCTTCAATATTACTTATTACAGCAAGCCTTGAAGCGCCATGGTCACTTGCAATAATAAATCTGTCATATTTTCTAAGAGCCAACTCAACCGCAGCTCTATCTAACGCATCCGACAATACTGCCAATTCTTCAGCTAAATGTATTGGATATTTGTTATTAGGTCCATACTTATACCCACCCTTGTCCTTATGCTTAATCTCATCAAGTTCTTCTATTTTTTCACGATGCTCCTCTGGCCAATCATAATAGAACTTATTATTAACAGACGTAATTGTAGGTAAATTTGCTCGTCCTATGTTTACTGCAACCATCAAACCACGGGCCTTAGCACCCTCAACAATAAATGATAAGTATTCAACACCCAGTGCATCAATCCAGCAAAGATATGTACCATCACGGTTTATATTCGCAATAAGCTCATCACGAGTACGTAATCTGTTATAATCTCTAGAAACTGCATATTTTTCAACCTTTTCCAAGAAATCCGAACTTACAATATTACGCATTTTTTCTTGTTTATATGCATCAAAATAATCCGTTAACTCCTTGGATAATGCATCTCCCTGAAAATGATATTTAATCATATAAGTATTCAAATCAGGATATAGTTCCTCTAAATTTTCTGGAAATCCGTTTTGAGAAATCTGCGCTATTATTTCTTTACGCTCATTAAGACTAATATCCGTTAGTTTATAAATACTCTCTGACGGGTCTACTCTATTATCATTCACAAAACGAGCCATTTCTGTTTCTGGGTATCCGCGTAAAAGCCTTTTTCGTTCGGAATAGTAAGTTTTAAATTGTGGGTCATTATGAGATATCTCTATTATCGCATTTACAACTTTTTTCTTAAAATCTTCAAATCCTTTGCAGTTATCTAAAACATATTTAAGATAAGAATTCTTAGTCTTACTTCTATCTGCGTAAAGATATATAAAATAAAGCCAACAAGTATTAGCAATACCTGATATTCTTTCATGAAATTTCGTTTCTAAATCTTCTTTAAAATCATTAACATCAAAAACAGATTCCAGCGTACCATGCTTTGTAACTTGTTCAAGTAAATAATCCCACCTTTCATCATTACCAAATTCTTTAGGAATTCCAAAGCCTGGATTTTTCTTACAAATAGCAGAATATGAATCCTTAATCGCCCTTATTCTGCATGTCGCCTCAGGGAATTCCAAATCGGAATTATATCCAATTTCACCACTTTCTCCGTCTTCCATTTTGATTAATAAAGACTTTAATCCATCATTTTCAAACATACTAACATTTGAAGGGGAAAATACCAAATCAAAATCCAAAGGCATCGCATCTCTAGAAATAAAATATCTTCGATTATCAAATCTTGGATCGCCAGTCGCAATTTTTTTTACAATATGAGCATCACCTCTTAGTAAAATGACTGCCCAGGCGCTGCCTAAATTAAAATCTTTTAATTCATCAAATGTAAAAAAAGCATACTCATCTCCGGTTAACAGCATATACTCTGCTAATCCAAGTACAACAACTCTATTACTTTTACAATCAACATCTGCTGTTCGCAGCTTGTCCCTGAGCAAATCAAGATCTGGCTTTTTATCCATATCACGACAGCAATCGCTTAATCTTATAAAATCTGCCCCATGCTCTTCGAGTTTTATTTTTAATTCTTTATATTCCTCATCGCTTGCCACAGCAAAAAATGGCTTGTGAAGACTCGACGAAAAATACTCCTCAATTGCTGTCAATATCATGAATTTATTCTCCTTCGTTTATAATCTCTACCCCAATGTTCATGTTATTTTTTATCAATTTAATCAAATGGCTCTTTAAATCATCTGAAGACATATTCTCAATTTTAGAAACCACTGCATCACTGCCACCAGCATCATACTCTGCTTTTGCCAATTCTTCTATTTTAGTCTTTACAGCCGGATGTGAATCCCACTCATAAGTTTCTACAGATAATCTCTCCAACGCATCTCGTACTTTATCAATATCCTTCAGTATGCCTTTATATCTACCAAGCAAATTTGAAAATGCATGATTTATCTTCTCTTCTGATCCAAGATCATCATAAAACTTCGCATTTTCTAACAGTAACAACGCATTGTCAATTTCTTTTTCTGTAGCCATCGTACGATTCAAGACCTCAAATGCCTTCTTTGCCTCATCATACTGTTCCTTACTAACCATAAGTAAAATAGGAGTTCTATGCATATATGACCAGTCTCGTGGCGTTTTAGAGTTAGTCTTTTCTTTCCAAAGATTAAACAACTTAGTCTTTGTTTGGTTCTTTCTGAACTCATCAGCAAGTTGTTTAACTAAAGCATTACTTTCTGTCTTACTTTTCCTAAACACATTAATAAGCTGTGGAACCTTTAATTGTGCAGCTTCTTCAACAGATATATCATCTAAGTAAGCCTTGTAGATTTCATAAAAGACACCTACTTCATTATCAAAATAATGTTGAACATCCAATCTTTGCTCGCACAATGATTGTGTACACTTTTCCATTTGATCGGGCAGGATATCTTTTCTCGTAACAATATCAAATAAGAAAGAATAAACTTCCTTTAAACTTGCGAATTTCTCTTCCAATGCCTCGTGTGAACACATTGCAAACTCAAGTTTCTCTCTCCATTTTTCAAATGCCTCTGCTTTTGAATGCGCATTACAGTTTAATAAAGTATTTGTTTCCTTAACGAAAGTATAGTCCACAATTAGCTTCCGGATTTCAGCCTCGCCTATTTCACTATTCCAAAGACTAGAATATGCAACAGAAAACAGGTGACTAATATCAGCAAGCATCGTTTCTTCTGCGCCAATTTCAGATGCCAGGCTTAATAGCTTTCCATCTTCAAATGCCTGTAAGTAGTATTTCATTCCCTCCTGACACTTTTCTGGAGTAAGTAATTTAGCAAGGTTTTCACCCAATGATGGCTTTATTACCGACGCTGAACCAATACTCAACGCCACTTTATGAGCTTCTTTGCCCTCTTTTTGGATAAGCTCTATATATTTTTCTACAAAATCATATACACCAGCATCATCTACATTCTTCAAACTCCAAACTGGCAAACGTAAAGACTGCATTTTATTTTTTACTGACACCTGTGCCTGATTAATATGAGCACATGCATTTGGCTCTAGTCCCCAGGCCTTCTCTGTCACTTCATAAAAGGCCATTTCTTCTGGTGTCATTTTAACAATATATGTCGGGTTGGATTTCCCATTGATATAGTTACCTATCATCTCTGATAATTTATCAGAGGACATCACATCATGGCTTCCGCTTGAATCCAAATATCTATATGGCTCTCCACCGTATTCTTTAAGCATAAATCCAAGTAAGAATGCAGATAAATTACAAGGAGCGAAACCATAATCGCTCTCTAAATGACTATAAATATCATCAATTGAAATTTGGCCTTCTTTCTTGAAATTTTCATCGATCAGTGCCTCAATATCTCTTTTAATAATAGAAATATTTAAGCCTGATGTTGTAGGGTTAGTCCAATAGTTGTCCTGCTCCCAAACTTCTGCAAGAACGCTCTTTTCAGCCCTTGACATTACACCACTTGTTGCTTTTACTATTCCACATTTTGCAGCTGATTTAAGTTGTGTTACTTTTAATTGGTTTTCATTTACTCCACGATTAAAATCAAAAACATACTTAAATTTTGTAGTAACAATTGTCTGAAGAACATCAGCAACTGCTTGTCCTCCAATTACCTTTTCGCCCTCCCTACAATCAGCATGATATATAGTAAAGCTTCCATTATAGATTCTATTTTTCCATGTTACAGCAAGAACTTGTTGCGCCTTAATTTTGTTTTCTGTAGCAGATTTTGAGTTTCCCTGATAATACTGAGACATAGCCGCAAAATCTACATAAGCATCAAACTCATCCTCACCTAAAGGAGTACTAAGCGCATCAATAAAAACTATATTGCTATAGTCATCATTTTGAGCAGCTTCTTTTACAAGTTTTCGAAAAGGAATTGCCTCACTTTCATCTTTAGCGAGAGCAACTACAGCTATAAAATGCCAATCCATCGGAGCATCTTTAAGTTCATTTATTTTTCTTGTAAAATCTGCATTTGTTACCGGAACAAGATTTCCGCATCCCGGTGTCATTTCATATCTAAGTTTTAAGGCCGGTGGCAACGATAAAACTGTATCAAGATTTCCCTCTGATATTAGTTTTGCTGTTGTGCTATTCTGTTTTATCGTCTTTTTAAATTCATCTATCTTCGCCTGATCCCCAGCCAGAACTGCCGCACCATATGCATATTTGTTATTTCCAATTGGAGATGTAACCAATATACCTTTTGTTGCAAGTGCTTTCGCAATATTTTTACATTGAGTATCAAGCCCTGATGTTATTCCTTCATATACATAGCTAATATTCTGCTCAGTAGGCTTCAAAAGCTCTATCATCCCACCTAAACGCTTATCTATAGCCTGCATAATTAGAATTGTTTTTAATACTCTTTTTTCATCTTCTCGAAGATTCTTCTGCTGAGGATATGTGTCGAGAATCATTCTAATGTCAGCTGTAAGATTATCTCTTCCTTTCACATAGAAGAAATCCCATAACATATCAACGGTAAGCAATGGATGATCATCACTTGGCCCTGTTTTTTCAATAAACCACTGGAACGCCTGCGTATCATCCGCATTCGCAATTTTAATAAAGTCAAACATACTGCGCTGATTTGATTGAAAAGCGACAGCGATATTTTTTAGAATAAGAGCAGTCATAGGATGAATAGGCATAATATCCTTTACAACCTTAGGATCACTTATTCTAGCTGCTTTCATAACTGCAGATCTTGATGCACTCAATCTAGTGTTTAAATCATCAGCACAAATATTCCACATTTCTTGAGCAGCTGGCTTAACATTAAATGCGTGTCCAATCAAGTTAAATGCTATATTATCTGGTAATGATATCTGCGAAAAGTTAAATCTCTGCTGAACAACCTTCCATGTAGAATCATCACTATTGATAATTGACTCTGTTTGATGTGTAACAACAATAAAATAGAAAGGTGCTTCTTGACATAAAGCAACTATCTTTTGAAACTCATCTAATGAATTTCTATTTTGTTTGAAAAATCCACTAAACTCATCCCAAACAAGAACAATCTTCGTATTATTCTTTTCAATCACATCTTTCAACCACGCCTTTAACTTGTCGCCATCCAAAGACATAGCTGTTATTCCCTCTTTATCTGCCAACTTAAAGATATTGTCCATTAAGCTCTTTACATCAGCAGATTTTTCTAGAGTATTTATTACTTCATCAGAAGTAGATTGGGAAAAAGTAGCCACCCATTCTGGTTTCTTCAGAAGGATATCAAAAATTTCCTTATGATCCTTTATCCAAGCAATGACACTTTCTTTTAGAGTATTCTCTCCAAGATATGTTATCTGTGGATTCTCTATCAGAGCTTTTTTTACACTTTCCTGAATCGCATAATAGAGAGCTCTCGGTGTTGTTATTCCTCCCGATGCATATCGATAAGCAGTTACTACACCTCTTTCTTTATGTCCAAGTATTTTACTCAGCAAATCTGGATTATTTTTTAACGCTTCATATTGGTTCCAGTATGCCTTCAATTCTTCTTCCGGAACCTCAAGTATCTTTTTCAAGGCATAAGCACATTGCGACTTACCAGTTCCATATGCACCATGAATCCAAACAGATCGCTTTGTTGACCCACCCAACATTGTCTCAACATTTTTTAACAGTTCTATAAATGTTTCATGCGGATATGTATTTTCCCATGGAGCTCCAGCTTCAATCGCAGAGTCGTCAATACAAGGAAAATATTTTTCATCTACATCAAAAAACTGTCTGTACTTTCCAACTTCTTGTGTTGACATTACATTTCCTCCTCAAACAACGAAATAACATCTTCAGATTTTTTTTGTAAAATTGAAATCTTATCTAAATCATTAGTAAATGACGCGATGATAAAGTCTGGATACTTCTGTGACAGTCCCATCAAGGCAGATTTCATTTCCTCGTAATCAAGGCCAAACACTTTCGATGGGCTAACTCCATTTCTATCCACCAACTCATCCATCAACCATGACAAAGTAAATTCTTTATTTTCATCGCAGTTTTCAACAAACAACAACAAACTATACAGAATTACTCTGTTATCAACAATTGCACATTTATTTCTATATAAAGAATCTATCTGTCTGCCATTTTCATAAACCGCACCCCAATTCAAAACTGTTCCTAATGGCAATTCACAAAATCTCTTAAACGCATTAATGATAGATGTAGCATCGTTCTTCTTTACTCCATCATTTATAAGTAGATCACTTACAGTATCACGTTGATAAAAAGTGCCAACATCAAGATTGTTTATATACCAATTAAACTGTGGATTATAAGCAAAATTAGATGCAATTAATCCCCAAGCAGTTCCACTTTCCCATCCTATACTAACAATTACATCAAATAATTTTGTCGTTTTGTTATTCTTATCAATAAGTCCGGTGTCTCTTAAGAATCTTTTAAACATCGGAACCTGATTTGGACCAAGACTATTTAGTTCCCAATACTCATTACCCATATCAAAGAATTCTCTTACCCACTCAAGCTTTGGAGCATGATTAGCAAACGAATTAATACTTGCGTTGTTCATTTTTCCATTTCCTCCTAAAGATGTTCTTAATGAATGATACGCTAAACAACCATCATCTATTTCATGACACTGTCCACAATGAATGCAATTCACAATCTTTAGTCCATTCTCAAACGATATGCAGCCATTTGGGCAGTTGCTCTCACACACTCTACATCCAACACAATACGCAGATTTTTTAAAAACCTGTTTGAATTTTTTTGCCACCTTTGGATATTTCTTTAGAATATACGCTGGTGCAATAATCCTATAACCATCTTTAGTTTCTTCATAATTATATTCAAATGGTATTTCCCCTAAAGTCTTTATCCATTCAAGCCAGTCTGTTTTCGGATTTGTCACTGTAAGTATCAGCTTTCCGCCTTTAACACTTTCATCATAATGCTTTTCATTAATAGTCAAATCTCTACCATTTTTACGAGCATTCCATCCGCCATTAGTGATATATGTTGTTAATCCAACCTCATCACCTTTATTTCTAGCATTCATTTCTTTAATCATATCTATATAGACTTGTATCTCTTCTGGATATGATTTTCTCTGAATATAATCACCTTTTCCTCCACCCATTGGGCAAAAAAGACAACCAGCACGAGAATTACCTTTTTTATATGCTTTATTAATTGGCAGGTTATACATGTATAGGTACAACCATATTTCTGCTGATGTCCAATCTAAAATTGAATTATGACTATACTGTCCTTTCTGCTTTTTCCCAAAGTTTTCATAATCATACTCACTTCGAGCAGTACTCTCGTGTTTTCTAACACCAACAAAATCCAGTCCAACATAATTATTTTTTCCTGTAATTTCTCTTAGCTTTCTAGTCTGTGGAGCGCTTTTATGAACACTGCAACACCATCTTAGTACCCTTGCCGGCGGACCAAAAAGATGCCATGATTCATTTGGTTTAAAATGGCAATTTGATGTAAAAAATGGAACATCCTCTTTTTCACACATTTTTTTTGTTTCTTCTACAGCCTCATATGTATCAGGAAATTCCATTCCCGTATCGCCAAATACAACTACAAAGCTTTTCTTGGGAAGGGTTTTTCTAACCAAATCCAAAAGTACTTCGCTGTCTTTTCCTCCCGAAAAAGCCACATGAAATATATCAAGTTTATTCTTATATTTTTCATAAATAGCAAGAATCTTCTTTACGGTAGAACTTTCAATTATCTCCATAATTTCCCGATTCTTATTTATCATCATTGGAATGTCTATTGGCCTTAAATATCCGCCGTTAGGCTCTGGCTCGACGACGTTTCCATTATCATCCTGTGCTAAAACAATTTCCGGCGCATCATATAAACTGCCACCTTTTAGTTTTGCTACAGGCTTACCTCTATAAATATATTGTGCTGATTCCGCCCACATATATGGGGTATCAGATTGATTTACATAGTTCCAATATTTATCAAATCCAAGTAAATTCAATTCATCCGCATACACAGGTCTAGGCTCTTTAGAAAATACTGTTGGTGTAGTATTTAACAGTATCCCTCCTGTCTCTTCATCGTATGAATATGTATACATTAATAGTTTTCTCCCTTCTTTCTTATAGCATATGCTAATTCGATTAAGTCGGATAAATATTTATAAGAATGTCTACCAACAAATCCTTTCTCAACCAGAAAATCCATTACTGCATCCTCTGTAAGATTCACATTGCTTTGCGCAATCATATGTGCCAAGAGTGTATGATAATCATAATCACATTCTTTCCTAACTATTGCTCCAGCATTTCTAGAATTAGTTGTTACCGCCATATACTTAAATGTCTTACTAAATCTTCTGCAAAAGCTTTCGAGTATAAAAAGATTCCACGTATAATTGCATTCCGGAAATAGTGCAAATGAGGAAATTTCTTTCATACCTATCGCTTCACCCGAAATAATAGTATCCAGCACATCATCAATAGCAGGTTCATTAAAACAAACCTGTTCATCGCTTACAAACCTGTTCTCATCTATGCGAATTAATGTAGAGTACGCAACTTCGAGCGGAGTCGATTGTCTATGCGTTCCAGTCTTCAACTCCCACTCCTCAAACAGTTCATCAACAGATAATTCTCGTTTAGATTTGCAGAACAACTCCAATAATTTAACTGGATTACTCTCTTGCCCTTTTATCGTTACAGTTCGATTAGCACGTTCATATTTGGATGACAGTACAAGATTGTAAACTAGTGCAAAGATTGCATTATCTGATAACTCGTAATTTTCTTCAAATACACTTTCAAGCGGCATATCATCAAACGCCACATTTCCTTTTACATTTATGTTATTGGCAACATATTCTAAAATAGTATTTTTCTCGTCTTCACTAATAACAAATTTATGTTCAATGGTATATGTCTCAGCTGAGTTCCACACAAAACATGTATTATTCGCAAGCGCATACTTTATCTTATCAATAGGGACATATTCCATATCATTTTTTAATCCATAATAATCGCGAAGTACATTTTCTCCCCACAAGGAAGTAATATTATTTTTCAAAAGTTCATTTTCGGTAAGTGCTTCCCAAGCAAAAAAAGATTTCTTGCAATTGATAGCTTTAAACTTTTTTCCTAAATAACTCTTGAGCATCTCGCTTGAAAAAATTCCCAAGCCATAAAACCACTCTTCATTTTTTGCATAGAGTTCATCATAATAAATAATCTCGTTCCCTTGGCGATGCAATTCATCAATTTCTGTTCGAATTTTTTCTTCTGTTTCCGAAGCAATAATGAATCCCTTTCCATCGTGAATAAAGCAACTATCAAATAACATCTTTTTTATTTCTTCATCTGTCATTTGACATTCTTCACCAAAATCTTCGCTATAAAATTTCCTTAGCCTCATCACTTCAATAGGTGAATCAATTCTTATTCCATATGCAAAATGTGACCTAATAAAATTACTAAATCTTTCTTTCATCGGTTCACTCTTAATTCTTTCCTTTTTTAATTCAAACTCCGCATAATTATCTACATACAATTGCATGGTATCTCTAAAAAGCTTGGAACCACTACTCAACCCTTTTTCACCGTTTGAAAAAATGTGTTCTAATGTTGCCATCTGCATAGTGATTCCATTCTCATTTCTATAAACGTCATCTATCTCAAGTCCTTTCTTTATTGCCATTTCACGCAATCTAGCAGATACACTTTTTATAGCATCGTTCTTTTTAATTATTCCATTTTTATACTGATAAAACGCATCAACGATGATGATTGCTTCATCTTCATTCCACGGTACTCTCATAAAAAAACGACCTGCCTTCAATTATCACTTGATACAAACTCCATAATTTCCTCTGGCGAACATTCTAATGCTTGACATATCTTCCCTAATATCTCCGTAGATACATCTTCATCGCAACCGAGTTTTAACATTGCATATTGAGTTAATCCAGCAGCTTCTTGCAAATCTTTCTTCTTCATGTTCTTATCCAGTAACAAATGCCATAATTTCTTATAACTTACTGTCATTTCAATTGATCCTCCACGAACTCAAAAGACGAAAATCGTATAAATACCGATGTTAATTATACACAAATTATATTGAGATTTCAATAATTTAATTGAGCTCGCCATATTAATATGCAAAACCAGAATACTTTTTCAATTGAATAACCAATGACTCTTCCATTACTTCCATTAATCCACTATAAGCTTATCAAAAATACTGTCCTATTATACGGACTCTCAAGCTATCATCTAGCAAGCTTTTAGATTTTCCAACTGATTCCCCGCTTCGCGGCACCATCTTCGATGGTGTTAGGGCGCGTCTTCCCAAAGCGGCGAGCAGTGCTTTTTGTACAAAAAGCTACTATACGCTCGTTGGTGGCACATCCCCAATCCCCTTGAACAAGCTAAACGCTTGGCTACGCAATTCTTACGAATTGCTTTATTTTGCTGTTGGATATTTCTTCAGAAATGAAAAAAGAGGGGAACCCATAAGTCTTAAACGTACAGATTCCCCATTAGAATTATCGAGTGATATTGTGTTTTCTGACACGTTCCTTCTTCTGCTCTTCATCACTTTTAAGGAACTGGTCGATATCATATTTTGCTCTTTGAATCTCCTGCATGTCTTTCTTAACCTGACGATATTCATCGTACAGCTTTTTCTTTTCTGCAAGGATCTCGGCATACTCTGCACTGAGATCTTTTACCTTAGGAAGCTTCTTCAGATGAAGCTCATCAAAGGCATTCTTGGCAGCCTTATGAAGCAGGATTTCCTGTCTGTGCTCTTCCAGGAACTTCTTGCTATATCCGCATTTACGATAATCCGCGTATACGTCTTTTGTCTTAAAGTAATCAAAGATATGTTTCTTAAAAACCTGAATCTCGGCAAGTTGCTTCTCCTTCTCTTTGATGGATGCTGAAATTTTCGTAAATCGCGCTGTTGCTGTTTTCATATTTTTCTCCAGATCATCGTAGCTTCGAATGTCATGCTGCTTCAGATATAAAACTGCCTTAGCCACCTGCTTTGTATTATAGTTCTTAGCGAAACGGACATAATATTTACCTTTGCCCTGAGCCAGCTTCTTTTGAATATCAATAAGAAGGTCAAACTCATGATCTTCCTTTTTCCGCTGATAAGTCTTTGGCTGCTTTTCGGCTTTTTCATTATCATAGAAAGCATGCTCCATCTCACCGATAAGAATCTTCTTAAGGTCATCTTCTGTATAACCATCACCAAGAGAGCTCAGCCGGATGAAGCGTTTCTGATCTTTTCCCTTTAGAGAAATATGCTTTCCACGCTTAATCTCGTATCCGGCATCTTCCAGTTTATAAAGCAGCTCATCAAAATCTTTTACGCTGCCTTCCCTAAGAATCTGATCAATTGCATCTCTAATATCATCACGGAAGGATTTCTTCTCAGGATAGGTCGTTCGCTTAACACGCTCACTTGGCTTCTTCTTTTCTATGACAGACAGACCATGTTCAAGGCAGATGATATCTGATAATCTCTGCAAAGCCAATCCTACAAAAAAGAAATCTCGGAACTTATGGGTACAATCAAGACTCGTAGAATTAAAGATGATGTGATTATGAATATGCGCCTTATCCGTATGAGTCGCTACAATAAAAGCGTGATTGCCTTTGGTAAATCGCATGGCGGTTTCATAGCCTACCTGATTCGCTTCCTCCGGTGTGATTTCTCCCGGCTTAAAGGATTGCCTGATCTGATAAGCTATGATATTGCCCTTAGGATGTCTTCCAGTAAGGCGCTCATATTCTCGTTTTGATAACATGAACTCTTCATCAACACTCTCAGCCTGACAAGCGTAAGAACTAATGAATTGACCGTTTTCAGTCTTCTCACCATTCTTGGCACAATCTGTTCTGTCACTAAGAGACTTCGCTACGCTTTTTCCTTTATTCTGATGCATCGTAATAAGTCTAGTAGCTGCCATACGCATTCACCCCCCTTTCTCAAATCGTAGATAACCTTTGCAGAATACTTTTCATTACCTGCCACAATTCATCCTGGTGAGCCTTTATATCATCAATATCTTACTTGTAGATGCTTCCTGTTTCATTCGCCTTTTTCACATACTGATTCATATTGGCAGAAGTGATGCCAAGAAGCCTTACGGCCTCTTTGACATCGCCCAAATCCATCTGTATGAGATAACCATCAATCGCCATTTTTCTAAGATATACACTCTCATTCAGGATGCCGATTTCCTTTTCCCTGTCACGAATCAGCTTAGCTTCCCCCGGTGTAGCAAAGAAATGAAACTGCACCGTTCTGTTATCCATGGCTACATCTCCCTGCAAGGACAAATCTCAGGAGCCTTTCTCTCTGGAACAGGAACCGGAGCTGTTTTTACCTTCTCCTGCTGTTCTTTTATCTTTTCCATCACAGAAGCTTTCGTATCAGCTGCAATATCTTCCTGATCTGCATTCTCATTGATTTCAGCAAAATCCGGTACAGGAGCTGCAGGCACATTATTGATAATCCCATCAAAGGAGTTATCATTCTGCTCTACCATGTCCTCGATACCGCGCATATGATTTCTGCTAATAGATGGGCCAGCTCCCACATCTTCGATTGGATCAATAGACTCCTGAATCTGTTTCTCCACTTCCAAAAGCTTCTGCTCCCACTCAGCTGTCATAGATGCTGACTGAATCTGTTCCGGCATAACGGTAATAAGAGAAGTTCACTTATCGGTAGTAACCAAATATTTGGTCTTCTTATTACCCTGTCGTTCTACAAAGCCAATACGAACCAGCTTTTCAATTACGCCAGCTCTTGTTGCAGGAGTACCAAGTCCTTTACGCTCTACTTCGTCCGGCATTTATCCCTGTAATACTGCAACTCCTTTAATGTCTCCTGCTTATTTCTACCAAGTCTGTCTACATCAGTAATAATTAACTCGTCACCCGCTCTTAATACATCCTCTTTCAATACCTGATATCTTGGACGATTAAAATTCTTTCCTGTCTGCTGGTCAGTAAATATCTTTTCCAGCCCCAGATTATTCTGCTCACAATAGGCTGTAATCACCTTGATGCCTCTGTCTAAATGCTGTTCTCTTGTACTTGTTCTGTGATAACCATATCTCTTCATGATTATTTGCTCCTTCCTTAGTCCTGAAATGTGTACTTTTTGAAACCACTAAAAAAGGACTGATAAACGGTCCAGAAATCTATGGACATCCTTTTACGGAACGTCCCGGTATTTATGTATGCTTTTTGGCACCACCTCCTTAAAAAGGGATATAAAAAAAGAAGGTGTATTCCAACCTTCCTCTCAAATCCCTATAAATATAAGAAATGACACCACATCAGCCCCTAATTAATCGTCATGTGCAAAGCATTGTCAATACTTGTAAGTTTTGATTCTTCTACTATTAAAATTCGATAAGTTCTCCTTTCCCTAAAACAATATTGTATACCCATTCATTTCCTACAGAACTTACAATATTACTTATTTTAGAAATCTCACAAACTGTTCTTTTACAAAAATCTTCATGATGTAGTTTATAGTTCTTTACAAAAATCTGATTACAATCTACCTTTGCGTCTGCTGGTGGATATAATGCCATTGGAACCTCTTTATAGCCAAAACCATTTTTAAATCTCCCTGCATTATACAAATATCCCTTTCCATCTCTTCCTTTTCCTGCTATCAGACAATAAAATGGTAAATTGTATATCGAATCACACTGTTTTTCAACCACTTTTGCATAGAAAGACTCAATGATATATATTAAATCTTCCACAAGTATGTTATCTTTATTCCCAGATGCCTCTATATCCTTAATAATCGCTTTTTCTATTGCCACACTTCCTGCTGATGCCATACATAACCAATCATTAATAGCAACAACTTTTTGCATTTCATCTGAGATAAACGCCCCATCAATAGCCGAAGCACGCCTATCTCCTGCGACAATTATTACCTCTTTCTCCTTTATACCAAATATTACGCTCATAGCACCTCCTTTAAAAACATTACTGCTTGCATTTAATGTTACTTAATGCTTCTACCAACTCTTCTCTTGTAACTACTAACTCACAAATCTTCTTCTCTTTTTCATCGCTTCCAAGCGTCATTACATCTAATGAAATAAATTCTCCACCTTCTAACTTTGTAGATTCTTCTGAAAACCTTAACCATCTATCAGAAACCTGACAACTTACAGAAGTCTTGCCTCTTTCATTTTTCTGTCTTTGTGTAAAAGTAATTGGAAACTTTTTAATATTACTCATAATCTCGTACCTCCATTAAATCAAATTGAAATGCTTCAACGCATCCTTAATATACTCCACCTTTTCCTGCGGACATTGCTTCACTTCTGGATTCTCTTTCTTGGACTTATTATAATTCTCGCCCATATCCAGTCCACACATCCGCTTTACCTGTGCAATATAAGAAGTATGCACATTCACACCGTACTTTTCCTTCACATATTCCTTAATCTTTGAATAAGTAGCCTTTTCTTGTGGTGTATAATTACTCTCTTCCTCAGGCTCCATTGTCACCTCAATTTTCGGTGTATCTTTTTTGAGGGATAATTTGACAACCGTCTCATTTTGTGTATCATTGTCCAAACTTAGTGTAAACTCTTTTTCTATAATCGGCAACTTAAATTCTATAGATTTCAGCCACTGACCATTCTCTTTGCGTTCTTCGTAAATCTGCACATTATCCACTAACTGCGACAGGAACTCCCGTTTCTCTGCTTCGTTCATTTGAGCATACAATTTATCAAAGAACACGAGTGCCTTGTAAATATTATCCCCTGTAATCTTATCTGCCAGCAGAGAACGTTTCTTAGCCTTTGCCGATACCAGCAGTTCCTCTGCATCATCTATTTTATCATAAGTCTTGTACAAATGGTTCTCTAAATCTGTTTTTCTTCGCTGATAATGCTTATCCTCATAATCAAGAGAATCCATATCTGATAAAATAGTATCTTTATTATGATATAGCTTTCTTAATTGTATTTTATAATTTTCTATTTCCTGATCTAATGCACTAGTATCTACTTCCATATTTATTTTGTTGCGGATTAAATCCGAAAATTTAGGATTACTAATCACCTCTGCAACAGAAGCATCCAGCATTTCTTCATGCACCTGTTTTTTGTAATCACACTTATGACCTCTAGTCATATTTCTGTGTTTGCAGCCATAATAATAAAAATCCTTATAGTTATGTGCATAAGTTCCTCCACCATATCTGCCTGCTTTTGACACTATTACAATAGCATTGGTCTGTTCAATCCATTTGGTTGGCGTCATAACAAACCTGTTTTAATCCTGCCTCACTTCTAACCGCCTCGAATTGCACACGGTTAAAATCTGGATTATGAAGTTCTTCCCAAACAGCCAAAAACTCAACTGTATTTCTATTTCGCATCCAGTTCTGAATGACATTAGAAAAAGCCCAAACCACAAGGGTTTGAGCTTCATTTGCGCATTCACGTTTTCTGTTTTTGGGTATAAAATCTCCACTGCTAAATACAGAGTATTGGTTTGATTTTGTCAAGTCTTAGTTCTTATCTATATTCTTCCGTTAAATAAAAAAGTAAATTTCACATTGGACTTAAGTAGTTATTTCAGTTTTTCATATATCTCATCAGTTACTGTTTCACACCATTCTGATGATGTTTCTTCTCCCGGTACTTCAATTGCCAGATGTGAAAACCATTCATTCGGTGCTGCTCCATGCCAGTGTTTTACTTCTGCCGGAATATTGACACAATCTCCAGGTTTCATTTCTACTGCTTCTTTTCCTTCTTCCTGATAATATCCACGTCCTGCAATGCAGATAAGAATCTGTCCGCCTCCGCTTTTTGCATGATGAATATGCCAGTTATTCCTGCAACCAGGTTCAAAAGTCACATTAAAGATTCCAACCTGTGACGTAGATACAGGAGCCAAAAAACTTTTTCCTGTAAAATATTGTGCAAATTTATCATTTGGCTCTCCAATCGGGAATATCATCTTTTTAGCATGAGCTCTCATTGCTTCATCTTCATACGAAAGATCACCTTCGTCTATACTCCAGACATCTTTTGCAATTTTCACTTTAATCACCTATCCTTATTTTAACTTTGCTCCATCCTTAAAAGCATTTCCCACACGTTCTCCAAGTCTGTAATATCCGTGATGTACCGGGTCATATGTAATTGGTGTAAATTTACTAAGATCAATTTCTCCATCATCACCGAGATATTTCTCATCTGCACTTACATTTTTGATTTCTGCAAGATACTTGCTGCCATCAATGACTTTTACAAGTTCACACTCGAGAGTCAATGGAAGTTCATTGATGATTGGTGCATTTACATATTCACTCTTCGTTGTAGTAAAGCCTGCTTTTTGCATCTTATATTCTTCTTTATTTGCAGAAACAATTCCCACATAATCGCAGGCAACCAGATGTTCAAGATCTGCCACACCTACTGTAAAGGCTTTATTTATTATAATATTATCGGTAGTCTTATGGGCAGACAAGTCTACAATAATCTCATTTGCACCTACAATTCCGCCCCATGCAGCGTTCATTGCATTTGCCTTTCCATTTTCATCATAGGTTCCCAGAATCATAACCGGCTGTGGATATAAAAATGGTTTTGCTCCAAAATTTTTTCTCATTGTTTTATCTCTCCTTATGGTTATTTGTTTATATCAGTATTTATCTGCCCGATCCATTCTGTAATCACATCTTCCGAAGTTTCCAGATGGTCTTTACCCATAGAATCAAACTGAATCTGCATTTCATGTGCAAAGGCAGCTCCTTTGCACTTGTCCTTCATATCTTTAATTACATGCCCCGGCCATCCACCATTTGTCATAAATGGAATCACTGTCTTTCCTGTAAAATCATTTGTTGTCAAAAATGTAAGCACTGCAGGTGCCATCGTATACCACCACGTTGGAGTTCCTGCATCTGTCAAGACTGGGACAAAAAAAATTTTATTTTTTTCTGTACATATTCTATCAAACCCTTACTGATTTTTAAAATACAGAATAGTTTATTACTATTAACCTTTTCGTTATTACCCAATAGGGTAGAGGGAGAATAATTATCTCGCCCCTCCCATTGAACCGTACGTACGG
>OHST01000371.1_pt1 | contig 27834 bp, 20 predicted proteins | sample 1578841 | NCBI WGS metagenome assembly OHST01 (sample SAMEA3879593, study PRJEB24766) | human gut metagenome | biome: human-associated habitat; feature: feces | place: USA | collected 1985/1987 | reverse complement strand
GCGTCACAATCGCCTGTTCGAAACCGAATCCGTGCATCGCTTCCAGCGCATGACCCCAGTCGAAACCATCCCAATCGTCGTTTTCCGGCTCGTCAACACCAAGCAACTGCACCATTTCGTGCTCGTTGACCAACAGAATGTCGGATGCTTCAACTAGTTCGGCCGGCAGCGACGGAGTGAACGGCGAATCGTTGAGTAGCACCTTCACGCCCGCTTCGTGGCACATGCGTGCGGCGGCCGTCACCGTTTCGATCGGGCTTTCCAAGCATAGGCCAAGCACGGAAGACCGTACCAGCGCCTCACGCACGGATTCCACATAGTCCACAGTGACCTGCGCGTTCGATCCCGGAGAGTAGACGATGGTGTTTTCGCCAGTTGTGTCCACGGTGATCACGGTTGTACCGGATGCTCCAGGCACGCGGAGAACATGCGTGGTGTTCACACCAGCTTCACCCAGGGCGCCCAGCAGGAAGTCGGCGTTGGAATCGGAGCCTACCGCGCCGAACATTTGCACGGTTGCGCCGATGCGCGCTGCGGCGGCCGCCTGGTTGCCGGATTTGCCGCCTGGCAGCAGCTGCAGCGGACCGCCGGTGATGGTCTCCCCCGGCCCTGGCAGACGCTGTGCGGTGACGGTGTAATCCGCATTCATCGAGCCAATTACGGACACCGTGCCGTGGATGCGGTCCAATGCAGAGAGAACTTCAGTCGCGCTCATCTTTGTCTTCCTTAAATGAAAAGGAGATTTGTGAAATATTGTTTTTCAGTAATCGCAATTTTACAAATCTCCATTGTTTATATTGAGGATGTTTTATGCGATTGTTTGGCCGGTTACGCTTATTCGGCTTTGGCTGCAAGTCCGGAGATGCGGGTCATGAATTCGTTCAGGAAGCGCGGCACATCAACGCCGACTGCCACCTTCATGGTCTTGACTGGATCGTTCAGACGGGTTTCGTCACCGATGGTACGTCCGCGGGTCGGGCCTTCCACGTCGACCTTCATATTGGTGACGAGGGTCGGGTCCACTGCCACGCCGACGGCGAGCGGATCATGCAGTCCGCAGCCGCCCAAGTGCGGGGACGTGGTTTCGTAGGCCTTGATGTAGAAGTCGGTCATGTCGGCCAGAAACCTGCCGGCCTTGGTACCGAGGTCACGCCACTGCTGGGTTTCCTTATAGGTGAGCAGGGTCTGCAGGGTTACGTCGAGGCCGATCATGGTGGTCGGAGCGCCGGAACGGAACAGGTAGTCGGCGGCTTCCGGATCCTGCGAAATGTTGGCTTCCATGCAGGCGTTGCAGTTGCCAGGTACGGTCAGCGCGCCGCCCATGAGCACGATTTGGCCGATTTCGTCTTTGATTTCCGGAGCTTTCTTCAGTGCGGCTTCGATGTTGGTCATCGGTCCGGTCGGCACGTAGACGAGATCCTTGCCGTAGGTCTTCACTGCGTCGATGATGAAGTCGACCGCGGATTCGGTTTCGACGGAACGGTTGGAATCAGGGATGTCCACGTCACCGATTCCGTTGTCGCCGTGGATGAATGCGGAGATCGGCAGCACTTCGAAGTGGTCGGTGGTGCTGGAGTGCGGCAGGCCTTGATACACCTTGACTTCCGGATGGCCGAGCAGGTCGGTCACGGCCAATGCGTTGCGCACACCTTGCTCGACAAGCACGTTGCCATAGGTACCGGTGATGCCGATCAGCTTGACTTCCGGGCTTCCCAGGGCATACGAAATGGCAAGTGCGTCATCAACGCCGGTATCAAGATCGAGAATCATCTTTTTCATGTGTGTGCCTTTCCTCTTTGACGAGCCTGACGACGGTCCGCCACCATACGAGTGCGCCGTCAGTTATACATCGAACACATTCTTCGGTTGTGTTGTGCGTTGACAAGATTTATGATAAAGCGTTTTATCAATAACGCAAATTCGACACCCACGCACGGCGTGTTGCTTTTATTTCCAACATTTACAGAATATTGGAGATGCTGATGTCACTGCATATCGAGATTGATCTACGCCACCCGTTTTTCACCGGTCCGCAGCACCTAAAAATGGCGGTTTACGAGCAGGCCGCCTGCACCAATTTCGGCGTAAGCACCTCAACCTGCGGATCGGAAAGCCACGGACGAGCAGCCACCGAATCCATACCGGACTTAGTATGAACCGAAACATCAATCCGCCCACGCAACATATCCCAACAGGCGGCGGCCAGATCAGTCACGCTCTGTTCAACGGTGGTCATACGCCAACCAAGCCCGAATCGCTTGAGAATATTGTCGTAACCGATCACCTGCATATCCTCAGTAACGCGCAACCCGCGCTCCGCCATACGCTGACGAAAACCAAGCGCCATCACATCATTGCAACAGAACACGGCAGTCGCACCGCCATCAATAATCTGATCAGCAGCACGATAGCCACTACCGAAACGGTAATCCCCCTCAACACACAGCGCAGAATCAAAATGCTTTCCCGACTGCTCGATAGCATCCACAAAACCACGACGACGCTCCGCGGCACTCAACTCCGCAATATCGCCGGTGACAATACCAATACGAGTATGACCACCCTCCAACAGATACTGGGCAGCCAAACGGCCGCCAAGATAATTATCAAAGCCAACCGCATCACACCAACCGCACTGAGTCAAACGGTCGATCAACACCACAGGGCACGACACAAGCGCCACATCCTCACGCAACCGCCCAACAGCATCGCCAACACAGGACTCGCGCGCCGGAATCAGCATCACACCGTCCACCCCACGAGCCGGAAGACGCTGCAACAACTCATGCTCAGTAACACGCGAATCATCGGAATTGGCCACAATCAGCGAATACCCCTGCGCAGCGCATTCATCCTCCACGCACTTGGCAAACGCCGCGAAAAACAAGTTCTCAATATCAGGCACAATCAACGCCACCAACTGGGATTGCTTGGTCACCAAGCTTCGCGCGCTCTGATTCGGCACATAATTCAGTTTCTTCGCCGCATCGGCAATGACCCTGCGCTTCTCCTCGGACACGCGAGCAGGACGATTATTCAACACCAGCGAAACCGTCGTCACAGACACCCCTGCGGCAGCGGCCACATCCTTCAGTGTCGCACGATACGCCATCCAAACCCCCTTAAAACGTTTATCCCTCCAGCATAAATACCATGCAAACCTGACGCGCCCAGCATCGCAACAACAAACAAATTCCTTTCACAGCAAAATAATCCGCACTATTTCCACCGGTAAATCGTTTTTCGAAAGTGTTTTTGTACACTCGCAACGTTTGTCCAAAATGAGAGGCGCACAAGAAGAAAGGAACCGCCAACCACGCAGAAAAACAACGCGAGACAGCGCAAAACCATCGCCATCGTCGCAGTGATCGCAGTGGTCGCCATCGCGCTCGCAGCCGTCGTCTCTGCGTTTAACGGGGTCAAAGTCGTTCAAAGATACAACTTTGACCCCGTTAAATATACTTTCGCACCGTATTTGGCTTATATACGGCAGATTCGGGAGACTTGGATTCACAGCTGGGTCATTAGTCCAGAATGTGCATCCGGCTCTCACAGCCATTTCCTGACGAAACCGGCTACTTGCAGCACGTTATTTCCCAATCGCCACTTACCGAGCCCAATTGCCAGGCTGCGCCGCATCCACCATGACGCACCGTCACAAACGCTCCCGTCTGACGCGCTTTACTGACCTTGGGCGCGGTAGCGGGCTTCGGTAGCGGCTTTGGCGGGCTCCCACCAGGCACGGTTGGCAGCATACCAAGCGATGGTCGCTTGCAAACCGGCTTCGAAATCGGTGTGCACAGGCTTCCATTCGAGTTCGGTACGCAGCTTACTAGAGTCGATCGCATAACGCCGATCATGCCCGGGACGGTCACGCACCCAGTCGAACGCATCTTCGGCACATCCCATAAGTCGTAGAATCATACGCATTACAGCAATATTGCTCATTTCGCCATCTGCGCCGATCAGGTACGTTTCGCCGATCCGCCCGCACGTAAGAATCTCCCACACCGCAGAAGAGTGGTCTTCCGTATGGATCCAGTCACGCACGTTCTCGCCTGTGCCATATAGTTTCGGTCGCACACCTTCCATGATGGAAGTGATCTGGCGTGGAATGAATTTCTCCACATGCTGGTACGGCCCGTAATTGTTGGAACAGTTGGAGATCGTGGCGCGAAGCCCGTACGTGCGAACCCACGCGCGCACCAGCTGGTCGGATGCCGCTTTCGACGCACTGTATGGGCTAGACGGCTTATACGGCGTGTTTTCGGTGAATTTGCATGGATCGTCGAGCGCGAGGTCGCCGTACACTTCGTCGGTGCTGATGTGGTGGAATCGCACGTCATGCTTACGGGCGGCTTCAAGCAAATGGAACGTGCCTTCCACGTTTGTTGTGATGAAGGGTTCAGGATTGGCGATGGAATTGTCGTTGTGCGATTCGGCCGCGAAATGCACGATCGAGTCATGCCCGGGCACGATACGTTCCAGTAACGCAGCATCGCAAATATCACCTTGCACAAGTTCGACTTGCGATTGCGGAAGACCGGCGATATTTTGCGGATTTCCGGCATAGGTCAGTTTGTCGAGCACGGTTATGTGCACGTCAGGATGGTTACGTGCCACATAGCGCACGAAATTGGCTCCGATAAACCCGCAGCCGCCGGTCACGATGATGTTGCGCGGCTTGAAAATCTCACTACTCACCATTTCAGGGTACCGGCAGGGTTGCATAGCCATAAAGCGATTCCACAAACTGGCTTATATATGGCAGATTCGGCAGCCCAACCGGTGGTATCTCAGTTACCCTTGATTTGGTGTATAAATAGCACTTCGCTTACCCTTGATTTGGTGTATAGTTGAGCATGTTATTACCCTTGATTTGGTGTATTTACGGCGGTGAGACATGGAGACTTTCGAACGAAAAGCGTACGAAGAACTGGCTTCCTGGAAGGATTCTTCCCAAGGAAGCACGGCCCTGCTCATCGAGGGCGCACGACGCGTCGGAAAAAGCACCATCGCGGAGGAATTCGGACGACGGAACTATGCGTCGTATATGCTCGTCGACTTCTCGAAAGCCCCTGATGACGTGCTGGGCTACTTCGTCGACCTGTGCAACGACCTCGACGCGTTTTTCATGTACCTGTCATCCTTCTACGGAGTGGAACTGCACAGGAGGGACAGCCTCATCATTTTCGACGAGGTGCAGCTGTATCCGAAGGCCCGCGAGGCCATCAAGCAGCTGGTGGCTGACGGGCGTTACGACTACATCGAGACGGGGTCGCTTGTCTCCATCCGCAAGAACGTCAAGGACATCCTCATTCCATCAGAGGAGGAGTCGATCCACCTGAATCCCATGGATTTCGATGAATTCCTCTGGGCTTTGGGAGAAAAGCCACTGTCCACGCTCATCGCAGACTCGTTCAAGAAGCGCAGGCCGCTCCCCGATTCGCTGCACAGGAAGGCCATGCGGCTGTTCCGTGAATACATGCTGGTCGGAGGCATGCCCCAGGCTGTGTCGAAGTACGTCGAGACTCATGATTTCAGCAAAGTCGACAGCGTCAAACGGAACATCCTCCGACTGTACAGGCAGGATATCTCCAAGCATGGCGGCAGCGACCGGATACGCATCACGCGCATCTTCGACAACCTGGTGGGCCAGCTTTCCAAGAAGGAGAAGAAGTTCAACATCACATCGCTGGGAAAGGAAGCGAAGACCCGCGATTACGAGGACGCCTTCTTCTGGCTTTCCGACGCGTTCATCACCAACAACTGTTTCAATTCCACTGATCCGAGCGTGGGGCTAAGCATTAGCGAGGACCATTCGACGGTCAAATGCTACGCCGCCGATACAGGGCTTCTCACTACGCTCGCCCTGGCCGACTCGGAACAGACCGGAAGCAACCTGTACCGGGACATCCTCCTGGAACGCATCGAAATCAACGAGGGCATGCTCGCGGAGAACGTCGTCGCACAGCTTCTCCGAGCCAACGGGCACCGGCTATTCTTCTATTCACGCAGCGATCGCGACGACCCGTCGAACCGCATGGAGATCGACTTCCTCATCGTCGAACCGTACGAGAACGCGGCAATGAAGTACAGGGTCAGCCCCATCGAGGTCAAGTCATCGAAACGTTACCGCACGGTCTCGTTAGACAAATTCAAGGCAAAATTCGATAAGAAGGTCGGCACCAGATACGTGCTGCATCCGAAACCGCTGGTCGTGGAAAATGACGTGGTCAAGCTGCCGATCTACATGGCGGGACTGCTGTAGAAGGCTTCATGCAGACAGCGCTTTTGGGTGCACTACCAGCGAATGACGCCCAACACTTGCGCGCGCATATGTTGTCCACCTTGAACATCAGATCTGTTTGCCGCTTGCTGCCCATCACCCAGTTAACCGTCCAGCTACCCTTCAGACATCTACTAGACACCCGTTCGTCCACAGCTGAACACTAGAATATATCCGGTTTAATTGTACAGAGCCTCCAATTATAGGGGAGGCTATCTTTTTGAAGGATGCGACGATGCCTATTTTCTCGCCCGACCGTCACGCTTGTGCGCCTTCATACGCAAAACTTACTAAGCAGCCGATTACGGGCGGAACGTATCGCCCTCTTGCGAATGACAAAGACAGCAACGCTTGCGCTCCATCCGCCCTTTCAGGTCACCATGGTTCAAAGCTGTATACGCAGAAATCAGCAATTCACGCCATCTCCGATAACGCAAGCGTTTTCATTCCCAAAGTCGATGCGCCCCATCTGCCAAAAACGACTGACGACAAATCCATTGACGAAGCCATTAACGAAGCTGCGAACGACAGTACCCATTCAGCCCCCCCGTCTGCTAAAATTCAACTCGCGCAAGCTAACGAGCATCCTCTGATGCAGGCTATCGAGGTCTGCAAACAATCCGTACACGCTACGGCAAAAGCACTCTCCACCGCAGGACATGCAGTTGCAAAAGCTGCCAAAACCACCGGCCACGCCATCCATACCGCCGCCACAGCGGTAAAGACCGCATGGCAAACTTTCACCAATTTCAAAGCTATTCAATTCATCATCAGATTCTTTCAGAAGGCGCACGGCCTATGGAAGAAACGCATGAGGTTCTCCTATGCGTTCTACGCCATCGTGTTCTTCCTGCTCACTTCAGCGGAAGTCATTTTTCTTCAGTGGGGAATGTATTCCGAGCCCGAATATGAAAAGGGCACTGAAATTGACGAAACGACGAAAGTCCTTCAGAGCGTTGGCGGACAAGTCACCAGATTCATCAGTCAAATGTGGCTTGAGCAGAAAAACGTCTGTCTCGTCAGTTTTATGGGACTGGCTTTAATCTATCTTGCGTTAGTTTTTGTAACGAACCGATTCTGGATTGCCACCCTTGTTTTTGGCGTTGCCCTTACTGCTTTTGGAGTCGCCAACAGCATCAAAGTCCAGCTGCGAAATGAACCGATCATTCCCGCTGATTTGACATTCATTTCAGGCGGTGACACCGGCAGCATCATGTCATTCGTACCGAAATCCAGCCAAGCGTTCGTTAATGGCGCAATTACTTTCGTAATTTGGTTCACAATTATCATCTTTGCTCTTTTTGTTCTGGACGGCCGCAGACGTTTCATTTATTGCTCATGGAGATATCCCATTGCCAACATCAAAATCATCATTGGCAATGTCTTCCGCATACTCGCAGCAATACTCAGCGTCGTGCTACTGAGCGCTTATGTCATAGGTTTAGGCACGCCCGGCTCAGGCACCTACAGATGGGCTAAAGATAATGGATATGAACCCCAATTATGGAATGCCATAGGTGATGCTCAAGCCAATAATCCGGCTACCACATTCCTTAGCCTGTCAAAGGTCAAGGCCATGGATAAACCCGACAACTACAGTCAAAAAACCATGCAGTCTCTCGCTAAGAAATATGCGCAAGAAGCGCGAGCCATCAATCAGACTCGACCAGGTGAACTTACGGACAATACCGTCATCATGATTCTGTCTGAAACTTTCTCTGATCCCATTCGCGTTCCGGGTGTTTCTTTCAGTCTCGATCCGATACCAAATATTCGTAACATCAAAAACACGACTACTTCAGGACTTATGCTGTCTCCTGGTTACGGCGGTGGTACCGCGAATATTGAATATCAGGCTTTGACCGGCTTGAATCTTGCGAATTTCAATGATTCTTTGATTGTGCCATACCAGCAATTGGTGCCGAACCAGAATAATCCCTACTCCTTCAACCAGATTTGGATGGAAAAGTACGGGAAGAATGCTTCCACTGCAGTGCATCCGTTCCAGCAAAGCATGTATTTAAGGAACATTAATTACAGGAAGTTCGGCTTCTCATACCTTTACACGCTTGATAGCAAGATTCCTCTGGAACATACCGGTTGTATCGATCGTTCGCCTTATGTGAGTGACAGCGAAGCGTATCAGAGTATTCTTGACTTGCTCGACAAGCAACAAGATTCGAAGTCCTCGCAGTTCCTGCAACTCATCACCATGCAGAACCATATGCCCTATGCCGATTACTATGACAATAACGAGTTTTCAGATGCCAATATTTCAGAAGATTTATCTGATGGAGAGCGTTGGAATATCAACGCTTACACCAAAGGCATTAACTGGACCGACCAGGAAACTGCGGATTTTCTTAATCAGCTTGACCAAATAGACAAGCCAATCACCGTTATTTTCTATGGAGATCATCTGCCCGGTATCTACGACACGGCAGACATGGATAAGAACAATAAAACCGTTTTACATGAAACGGATTATTTCATTTGGTCAAATTCCGTTTCGCCTTCTCATGATACGAAGGTAAATCCCGTAACTACCGCATACACGTCATCCAACTATTTCATGCCGCTGGCTGCGGAACACATGAACGCCAAGGTATCGCCGTATCTTGCAATGCTTACGGAATTGCAACAAGAAGTTCCTGCAATGAGTCGTATGATTGGCACCAACGGCGGTATCGGGCAAGGCAAGGCGACGTACTTGGACCATGCTGGCAACAACATCAAAGCCGCAGCTTTGAGCGCTAAGGCAAAGAGACTGCTCAAAGATTACAAACTAGTCCAATATGACCAGACCGTGGGCAAGAATTACCTTGAGGGCTTGGATTTTACACAGGTCCCATAGGAATCGGAAAAAATAAGGCTGCACAGGAAACCTCTGTGCAGCCTTATTTTTATGCGTAGAATCTTACTTCTTGAGGAGTGGTTCGACCTGTTCCTCGTACGCGGTCAGCGCGGTGTCGAGCACCTGATGCATGTCGTAGTACTTGTACGTGCCCAGACGGCCGCCGAACACCGTGAGCGGTTCGGCCTTCGCGAGCTCCTCGTACCTCGCGTACAGCGCCTTGTCGGCCTCCGTGTTGATCGGATAGTACGGTTCGTCGCCGCGCTCGGCGAAACGGCTGTACTCCTCCCACACCACCGTTTTGTCCGGATTCTGCGAGTCCCGGCGCTCCGGGTTGAAATTCTTGAACTCGATCGCGCGCGTGTACGGCACGTCGGCGTCGGAGAAGTTCATCACCGGGCATCCGAAATGGTCGCCCTCGTCGTAGCGCACCTCTTTGAAGTCGACCGTGCGCCACTTGAGCTCGCCCAGCGAATAGTCGAAGTAGCGGTCCACCGGGCCCGTGTACACCACCGGCACGCCCGCCGCGGCCAGGGCCTTCCTGTTGAACGGCTGCGAGGCGTCGAAGAAGTCGGCCTTCAGGGTCACGTGGATGCGCGGATCGTCGATCATGCGCTCCATCCACGCGGTGTAGCCGTCCGTCGGCAGGCCCTCCCACGTGTCCCTGAAATAGCGGTTGTCGTAGTTGAAGCGCACCGGCAGGCGGCTGATGATGCCCGCGGGCAGGTCCTTCGGATCGGTCTGCCACTGCTTGCCCGTGTAGTTCTTGATGAACGCCTCGTACAGGGGACGGCCGATCAGCGAAATGCCCTTGTCGTTGAGGTTCTGGGGGTCCGTGCCCGCCAATTCGCCGGCCTGCCCGTCGATCAGGGCCTTCGCCTCGGCCGGCGTGTAACGCGCGTGGAAGAACTGGTTGATCGTGCCCAGGTTGATCGGCAGGGGGTACACCTCGCCGTCGTGCGTGGCGTACACGCGGTGCACGTAGGAGGTGAACGAGGTGAACCTGTTCACGTACTCCCACACGCGCCTGTTGGACGTGTGGAACAGGTGGGCGCCGTACTTGTGGATCTCCGCGCCGGTCTCCTCGTCCATGTAGCTGTACGCGTTGCCGCCGATGTGGTCGCGCACGTCGATGATCTCCACGCGAACCCCGAGCCTCTCCACGGCCTGCTGGGCCACGGTCAGGCCGAACAGGCCCGCGCCCACGACCACCAGATCGGGATACTCCACCGCTTCAGTCATAAGAACAACCTTCCAAACAGTAATCACACAAAAACAATGTGCATTCGCACAATCATATTACCCGCATACGAGTATGTGAGCCAAAAGAACTTACTTGTCTCCGAAGATATGCGCCCACGTCTCCATAGAAGTAATTCCATAGGACTGGTATTGGGCAGCCAAACGCTTCCAATTCTTTTCAATCCGACGAGTAAGTCGATAACCTTCAAGCATGCTTTTGCGGAAACGCCTGTTGTCGCGCTTCAACCATGCCACCCCATTACCGTCTGGCGTGGTCACCAATGCTGAATTGACATGGTCGAAAGCCAGCCAAGTCCAAGCGGCATCCCGTGCCGGAATGGCTGCATCAGGCCGGACAGCTTTATCTGGATTGGCGTTTTTGATGAAGCTCTTGGCAATCAAACCGACCGCGGCCTTATATCGGCTCTTCATGGTCGAAGGATGGTTCTTCGGCGGCTCGACCTCACCCGCAGGCTCCGGGAACGCTTCGAAACTGTCCTGAGCCTGGGCGTCCGGATATTTCGCGCGCACTTCTCGCACTTCGCCAAGCTTCGTCGGCAAACAATCCACGAGATACTGCGGCCCACGAAGAACATCCCTCAACGCCATGTGATGCAACGCCATGGCTGAATACACGAAACGCAGGCCGAGGCTCGCGTCGCCATACAACGTCTCCACCAGCATGCGAGGCGGCCTGTCCGGGTATGTCAGCAGAGCCGCAAGCCAACGGTTACGCTCGGTGAAATACTCCTCCCAAGAGCGGGCCGGATCCTTGTCATGCCATGCCTGATGCCATACGGCAACACCCGGCAGACAAACCGTCGGGAAACCGGCTTTCTTGGCGCGCAATCCATATTCGATGTCGTCGAACTTGATGAACACCGGCATTGAAAGACCGATTTTTTTGACCACGGCAATAGGGATCAGGCACATCCACCAACCATTGAAGTCTTCATCGATGCGCTGATGACGATCCGGAGAATCACGAAGAGGCTCCATAGAGAAATCGTGATTGTATCCCATGTTCTTAGATGGGTACATCCACATTCGCTGCGGGTTTATGCGTTCACCTTGCGTATAAAGCATGGTGCGATTATCCAGATGGAACATGCCTCCACCGACGAGAACCGGTCGAACCGTGTAATCAGAGAACTGGATCGCTCGCAGAATGGACTCCGGCTCGCTGATGGCATCGTCATCCAGAAGCAGCACGAAATCACTGTTACCAGCCTTGGCGGTCTCGTACATGCCCCTGGAGAAACCACCTGAACCGCCAAGATTCGCCTGCTGAATATATGTAAGCTGCTTCCCTAAATCGGCAGCCACCTCGTCGAAGTCTTTCTGGTCCTTTACCAGATCACTCCCCTGGTCGGTGCAATACACCGTATCCAGACGTTCACGTAATGCCGGAGCCCCGGCAATGGCATGCAACTGATTCATGCAATAGGAAGCACGATTGAACGTAGTAATGGCAATAGACATGGTGGTCGGTTTGGACGCAGTACGAGCATTTTGTGGGACAGACCATGCAGCCTCGCTAATAATTACTTCTCCGTCCAGAGATTCGGCATCAAACCAGAAATAACCGCCATCCATTAGACCCGTCATAGGAATATCCACAGTGACACGTTCAACTTCCTGCGGTGAATGCACAACCTTCTCAGCAACCGGATACATCAAGCCTCGTCCGGTGGAACGGAACACATTGATCTTCGCATTTCCTTGGATATCTGCGGTAAAGCGCACCATCTTCACAGAAGTCCAGCGACGCCAATAAGAAGCTGGAAATGCATTGAAAAAAGTACAGCCAGACATGTGCCCATGGTTCTTCAATGCTGTTGTGTTCCGATTTAACACAGTGAATGAATCACAACTCACTCCCGAAGAAGAACCAGCATGTCGCATGATGCGTTGCAATGTCGACTGGTTCATTGATCCGAATTCGAGACGTCGCATATCAATGCGAGAGTCCAGTGTGGTCTCGGCAACGTGAGGTCTCGTCCAATCAATCGCATACAGAGGAAGCGTCTGCTCGGCATCCTTGATCGGATAGACAACCCGCATCACGGTTTCCCATGTATCAGCATCTTTCAAGGCCATCATAATCACCGAACCCTCTCAACTTTATTTGCTGGCATCCTGCTCAATTTCAACCTGAGTACTGTCTGTCGGCGCGATGGTCAGTGCTCGATCGCTCAGTAAAGCGTATTCTCCGTTCCGATCATCCCGAATGACAAAGCTACATGCATTGTCATCTAGCGCGACACCAACGGCATCCGTTGTTTCCGGATTTGTTTGACTTGGAATCCTCAATGAAGTAATCAGCCTAAACTCGCCATTATTGAACAATTCAAGAGGCATTTCGAAATGAATGACTTGGTGCCCGTGTTTCTTCATCTTCAGCACCTTTGCACCAGTATCATAGGTGATTCCACCGCGACGGATGTCATGTAGCGCTATTGCAAGATAGAAATCTCCAGGTTCATCATACTGATATTCCACATCAAACTTAAAGACATCTCTACCTGTGCAGAGCTTCGGCGACACAGCTATCGTTTTTAATAAAGGACAACGCTCGTTAAGTCCATTTGGATAGCCGCCACGCTCTTCCTGACGTCTGCGTTCCGCTTCTTCCTCAGCTTCAAGATTAGCTAAAGTGTATTGCTGGGAAACAGTTTCAGGATCGCCCAGAGCCTCCACTTCACCATTTGCGATCATCATGGCACGAGAACAGTATTTCTTCACCGAATTCATATCATGCGTAACGAGAATAACGGTCTTAGTAGGATCCTTCCGAATCTCAGTGAAAAAATCATCACACTTACGTTGGAACGCCTCGTCACCAACCGCAAGAACCTCATCTAGTACCAAAATATCGCCCTGCGCCTTAATCGCCACAGAAAAAGCCAAGCGAACCTGCATGCCTGAAGAATAGTTCTTCAGCTTTTGGTCCATAAACTCTTCAAGCTCGGCAAATTTGACGATATCGTCGTACATACCGTCAATCTCTTCATGAGTAAAGCCAAGCAACGAACCATTGAGATATACGTTTTCACGCCCAGTGAGCTCAGGATTGAAACCGACTCCCAATTCAATGAATGGCACCAGCTTGCCATTCACACTGATGGATCCAGACTCGGGATAATAAATCTGGGAAATAAGCTTCAGTAACGTCGACTTACCGCCGCCATTACGACCTACAATTCCAAAGAATTCCCCCTGATGGACTTCAAAACTGATGTCCTTGAGTACTTCTTGCTTCCTGTATCCTTTGATTCCCTTGGTCCAATTTATAAAAGCCTGCTTGAGTCCTGTAGCCTGCTCCGTAGGAAGTTTAAAACACTTAGACACGTGGCTAGCAGATAGCACCACAGGCGTCTTGGAATAATCAATCTTTTCAACTACAGTCTCGGACATTACATGACCTCCGCGAATTTACGACTATTTCGACGGAACAAATGGATTCCAAGCCACAACAATACTGCCGTAAAAACCAATGGGAACAACTTTATTGCCCAATTATCAAACTGATTCCAAATAGTCGGCTGTGTCTCAGGAGCTATGAAATTATGTCGAATATCTTGAATCACCTGAGCAAATGGATTCAACAACTCAAGACGTGCCAAATCAGCAAGAACACCACCTCGATCCGTTACATACGTAAGAGGGTAAATGATAGGCATTCCGTAGAATACCAATTGCTGAAGCACATCCCAAATATGAGCGATATCACGGAAATACACGTACATTGTAGACATGAGTAAGGTCACGGCCAATGTGATGACGTAAAGCTCAATGATGTTAAGAGGAAGCAGTACAACTCGCCAGGTGAAGTGCACCCGCGCAACCAATGCAAACAAAAAAACCACAACCAAATTGATGGCATAACTAATCAACGCACCGACCGTCGCAGAAACAACCACAATATAGTTCGGAAAATGAATCTTGCGAAGTAGATCTCCACGGTCCACTACTGAACGAAGTCCGACATTCGTCGATTCAGTAACAAACTGCCAAGAGCTGATGCCAAGCAGAAGTACCACCGGATAAGTGGATGTACCGTCAGACATACGCAAAAACTTGCCAAACACGACATACATCACACAAAACATCATCAACGGTTTCAGCACCGACCAGGCGATTCCCAAAAAGGATCCCTGATATCGAAGCCTGAAATCAGTCTTCACCAGACCTTGCAGCACGGTCCATGCATAACCGTACCTGTCTTTCACGTTTTTCACCAACTGTTTCACAAGTTGTATCCTATCAGTGCCTATTCCAATCATGATATATAGCTAGAAATCGGCACTATCCGGTCACTGGAAATCTAGAGAGCTTCATTGAAAAGACAGGCCGCAAAGATTAAGGAGGAGCCCCAATCCGCTGAGGCTCCTCGCGTGGCTACCTATAACTCAGTCCATTTTAAGATAATGCTTCCAGTACTTCACCGAGGTCAATTCCTTACGGGCTGCGGCGTATTCCTGACGCAGACGCTTGATATTTGCCTTGTAGTACTTGAGATCTCTTGCGTAACGCTTCTTGATCTCCTGGTAGCGCTTCACATCCTTGGTACGGATGATGCCCTTGCGGTTGTACCAATCAAGAACAACAAGCTTGTGCTTGCCACGAATCGCGCCAGCCGGATACAGCCATCCCTGCAGTGGGATGACAGCATAGCCAGTGCCATCCTTCTTGAAATAGCGCTGGTTGTTGTCGGTAATAAGGTCTTCCAGTCGTTCGAGCAGGCTACGAGACTTATCTCCATCAATCAGCTGACGATCGATGTCCTTGATACGCAGACCATTCAATTCGGCATCAGCGTCAATCCGAGACTGAAGAGTCACAAAGTCCACAAGCTGTTCCTTGTTACGGTTCGCGGCCATAAAGCTCTTCTCCGCCTGACCGGGCTTCTTGATGAATTCAGGACCCTTCAGGAAGTCCTCAAAAGCATCTAGGCACAGCTCTGCGTTGGCGTAACCGAACTTCTTCAGCTCAAGACGAATGTTGTTGTGCAACTCATACATGAAGTCGGCCTTCGGGGCCATGCCGCACGTCGTCTGCGCAATCATCGTGTTACGGGTGGTCTGGTAGCGTTCCACTGCTGCGTTATAGCGCTCGAAGAACGACATATGCCACACACACAGGCCGTTCATGGTGATAAATCCAGTCTTACAGCGAATGCCATACTCGGCATCGTCACAACGAACGAACACGGGAAGGGGTAGGCCGTTCTTCTCAATCACGGAAATCGGAATGCAGCAATACCACCACGCGGCATACATGTTGTTCCGCTGCCACTTGGTCGGCGTGTACATCTCGTTGTACACCAGATCCTCGAACAGAGTCAGACGCAATGGCGGCTTGCAACCGGCAAAAGTACCCTGCTGAGTCATGTTGCCGATGTCTTCCCACTGGTCCTCGCCGACCTCATAGTTCAGCATCGCACCGCTGATCATGTCATTACGATGCTCGGGCTTGAGAATGCGCAGCAAATTATAAGTACGCTTGATGCTTTCCGGGGAGACCGCGACATCGTCATCCATCAGCAGAATGTTCGTGGCCTTTGGAATCTGTTCCATGGCGGTGATCATGCCACGGGTAAAGCCGCCGGCACCACCAACGTTATCGTTCGGCACGACCTGGACGCGGTTTCCGCTCAGCTTCTCGACATCGAGAGTACGGCCATTATCAATCACATACATATGGAAATGATCGGCAATCGAATCACCGGAATTGATGATCTTATCCTTGACCAGGCCGATGTTGCGTTCAATGAACGCTTCCTTCTTGAAGGTGGTGGTGGACAGCACCAGCTCAACGTCGTTCAGCTCACCATCGATGCCAAGCTCGTAGTAGCTGTTACGAATGGCGACCGCACCCTCCGTCTTGATGAGGAAACCGACAATCACCATGTCATCGGTGATTGTAAGAGGCAGATCGACAACCTGCCAGTCATCAGAAGCGCTCAGTACCTTCGAAGCCCCCTCGACAGGCAACGGATCATGTGCGAAAGCATCACCCATGGTCTGTTGCACCTCACAGGCAGCACCCTTAAGCTCAAGATGCAGCATGAAGCTTGTTGCACTTGTGTACTTCCGCAGCTTCATTACGGACAAGGAATTGAAATACGTGCTGAAGTCGAAGGTCCCCGCATTAAACATCTTCCACTCGCCAAATTGTTCGTCGAAAACAACAGGCTGATCGGAACGGCAGTACAGCGCCGGGTAAGCGACAGAGCGAGGGTTCGTTTCCAGAAGGATATTTGCGAATTTCATCGAAACCATATTCCATAGATTAGCGTAAACCCTTGAAGAGAAGGCATACACTTCTCAAACGAGTATTTCAGACTATTCCGTTACACTAACCATATTTGTCTTATGCTTCTTCTTCGTCAGCTGAGGATAAAACCATTCATTGATCACCGGAATGTGATACAGCAGCGCGGCACCGATAAGATCCATCGGCAGTCGAACAATGAAACTCAACATAACCAGAGGAACTTGAGGAAGCGCCGTACACAACACTCCTAGATACATCTGCCAGGGCAATGCGTCATCTTCAATCAAGTGCACGCACAAAATAGCAAGACTTGCCTGACCGATGCTGCTTAACGCACTTCCCAACACCGAAACCCGATCGATCAACTGTGAGATGCCAACAACACACAATGTTCCCGCAATGCTGCCGATTACAGCCAGGACAGGGCGCGAACCATAGTTATTGACGGCCATGCTCATGCCACCGAAAAGCATGATGTCGACCGCCCAAATAACAAACGCGATAACCCATACGTAGGGGAACCTCTTCACCATGCCGAGCACATCATATTTCTTGGCAAGATACCCCAAATAAAGGAACGCGACCGCACACGTTCCGGATTGAATGCTCCACGGCAGCAGTACATATCGCGAGGAAACATAGCCGACAGCGAAGCACAGCACCACCCAGACAGGGGTATAAGGAAGCCTTGCAAGGCAATGCAGCAGCAAACGAGCCCAAAACAGTGCAAGCAGGAACCAGATCGCGCCGATTCTCAGGTCTACTCGCCAGAGCACCAGATTCGAGATATCGCCGCTTCCATATATCGCGGCCATGCCCCACTGCCGAAGGGCAATCGCACGGCTTTCATGGTCGAGCGTCGCCACGCAGGTCACACCGACAAGCACGCACAATGCCGTCACCACGTAGGTGAACAGCAGCTGTTTTGCCTCCTTCATCCAGCGGAATCGTCTTTCCGGATGCATGAAATACCCGGAAAGAATGAAGAAAAGCGGCATATGGAACGAAAAGCAGAGAGACAGGATAATCTGTGCAGTGTGGGAAGGCATGAAATCATTCGCCTCAATGGCGCTATGCCCCAACACCACAGCTAAAATAGCTATGCCTTTGGCAATATCGAAGAAACGAATACGTTGCATTACACCTTACTTCCTCGAATAGCCTCTAAATTCTTACGCATTTCGGATCTCCAACTCTACTGCAAGAGCGCAGACCATATCCTGCACACATTCTGCATTCATCAAAGTAAAACGTGACCAGAAAAATAGCATTACGCCTCTCAGTCTGACTAGTATAGTTGTATGTGGCTTTATTCCCCAGCAAAACAATGCTTAAACGAGGTTTTCACCAAAACTATCAGAATCGCAAACCCAATCGGAGCGTTACTCACATCTAACGAATTATTAAACTACGCCATGTTCTATACTGTCGTATTATGCGCGATAGAGTATTGTGCGGTAGAAACCGGCTTAACCGAAAGATACAATCCTTCTTTTCTGAGAAGAGCTATTCCAAACGTAATCGTAATCTTTTGGTGATTATCTGCCTTGGCTGTACTCTCCTGCTAGAGACTTTCGTTTTCAATTTGCCATTTTGGCAAACCTTGAATGCCCAAGAAACCACTTATTCAATCAATCAAGCGACGTCACCTTTATCAGTTGGCACAGGACTATCTAAGCAAGGCAACAATCTCATCATTTCTAACACTGATGAAGCCTACATCGATATACATCAACGGCAGAACGTCAAATATCTGCAATTGCAGAGTCACCGCTATCCAAATAGCGACAACATTGCATACACTGTTTCCATTCAATTCGATGCCGGAGAACAATGGCATGAGGGCTCTTCAAGAACATTCTCACCGGCAATCAAGCATTCACAGTACGTCAATATTGGCGGCACAGCCTCTTCCATACGTCTTCGATTTACAGCCGCAAAAGGATCCGTTATTCCCATAACGGGAATAACCATAAACCCACGAATTTCTTTTCATGTCAGCCTTATTCGTCTGTTGATTGAATTATTCCTTATATTATTTATCGTTTTTTAGGTCCAAAATCACTTTTATATCATAAGCATTTATCATCAATATCACAACACAAACAGAAAATTATATTTGGCTGCATCACTATTATCTTCCTGATTATTTGGGCTGGAGTATGCTGGCTATCGAGCAGCATGAGATATTGGACAGGATCCCATCCCGGACTCGGTGGCCATATAGCAAGTTTCGATCAATATGATGACTTGGCAAAGGCCTTGTTGCATGGTCACCTATCCCTTGATTTGCCCGTTGACCAACAGTTGAAGTCCATGCATAATCCATACGATTACACTGCAAGAAGCAGGATAGCGGAAAATGGGGCAACCATCTATTTTGATTACGCATTTTACAATGGCAAATATTATTCATATTTCGGCGTTGTTCCCGCTTTGCTTTTCTTTGTGCCATTTCGATTGCTCACCGGGATGGCATTGCCTACGGCTTATGCAGTGCTCTTTTGCTGCCTTGCTGCCACAATCTTCACAACCATCTTGACCGTCGAACTTTCCAAGCATTATGGAAATAATCCGAGCATCGGCTGTGTTCTCTTTGCCATCATTATTTTCAATTTGGGAAGCGGCATCGCATATCAGGCATTTACCCCGAGTTTCTATTGCGTACCGCAAGCCGCATCATACATGTTTACCGTAGCGGGATTATCATTCTGGCTATTATCGAAAAATAATAAATCTGTTATCTCCTCTTTGTATGCTTTTCTTGGGACTTTTTGTATCGCTTTGAATCTGGGATGCAGGCCTCAATTCATTTTATCCATACTGCTAGCTGTGCCAATCTTCTGGGATTCGGTATTCAAGCATCGGACATTATTTTCACGTAAAGGAATTGTTCCCACGGTTGCTATCTGCAGTCCAATTTTCTTAATTTTTATCCCGCTTTTCCTATATAACTATTTCCGTTTTGGAAATATTCTTGACTTTGGTTCTAATTATAATTTAACTGGGTTTGATATGACAAATTCGAATCAGCCAATATTATCCGTACTCCCCTTAGTCTTCTATTATTTATTCCAACCAGGCTCCATCATCGGACATTTCCCATTTGTCTCACTGACAAATATTCCCGTACTTACGTGGTTCCCAATGGAACCTTCGGTAGGAGGAATTTTCATGATTGCACCATTTTTTTTATTGATTATTTTTATGCACTGGATACGAAATCGCGATGTTTCATTACAGCAAAGCACCAACATAAAAACGAATAATTCAATATTAGCTATATTACAAAATATAAATATAAAAAAGTTATTCACCTATATTTTGTTAATTATTGGCGGATTCATCTTGGTAGCAGATGCGAAGATCGCTGGATATGCTTGGCGTTATGACACTGATTTCCGCTGGGCCTTGTGTATAGCAACAATGCTGGTGCTCTTCCAAACAGAGACAATGACACAAGCATCTGCCCAAAAACAATCATCCTTATTACGAGTACTGCTCATTGCCAGTGTTACGTTCTCGTTCCTATATCAGTTTTTCGCATTATTCACCATTAATCGATACGGCTCTCTAATAGATATCTCGCCATCCCACTACTATGCTGTCGCGAATTGGTTTTTATTCCTTCTATAAGAGCAAAATCTACTATAGGTTTATCCTGCAGAAATGTCTTCCAGCAGGAGTAGTTCTTTATCTTTCATAATCAACGAAAAAACCAATACAGAATATATAGTGAATAACACGTCTGATAATCCGAACGTTTCCGTCGCTGTGCTTCTTCCTTGTTACAACGAGGAAGTCACCATCGGCAAGGTGGTACGCGATTTCAAAACAGCACTGCCGAATGCCGATATCTACGTGTATGACAACAACTCCACCGACCGCACCGCCGAAATCGCGACAGCCGAGGGAGCGATTGTCCGGCGCACTGGCATTGGTCATGGATACACCGCGCGATTCCAGATAACGCCTTAAGCTGTTGGTGGCCATATCCGTCTGATGGGACAGCTCATAATAGGTGACTCCTCAAGCTGGAACGCTCACGAGACGTACATGGATACGTGTTCGCCGCGCCTACTCCGGCGGCGATACTGTCTCCAAGAAGGCGAACGGAACGGCACTAGCCCGACTTGATTTTGTCACCAAATGCTCCAGCAGCGGCTCCGACGTACTCACTCGGTATGACAGACGAGCGCCGCGTATCGAGAGCACCGGTGCGGTTATCGAAATAGTACCAAGCACTGTAGCGGTAACCCTCGCCTTTGACCATATGACCGACAGCATCATAACGAACCCACTTACCACCGCTAGACTGAAGATATACGTCTTCATTGCGGGCCACGGAACCGTATCCGACTTATTCACTCAGTAATAGACTATCTTTCCTTAAAAGACAAACTACCCGCTCAGAGCGTCGTCTCGACAATATAGCGAGGACGAGCCTTGACCTCTAAATAAATTTTTGCTATGTACTCACCAAAAATACCGAGTGCCAGCAAAATAAAGCCGCCCAGAATCCACAGGGAACACATCATTGATCCCCAACCCGCAACGGCATGCCCCGAGAAAACGGAAATAAGGGTATAAATCAACATGACGATTCCAACGAACACCGAGAACAGACCCAGACCGGTGATCATGGTCAGCGGCTTTGTCGAGAAGGAAGTCACGCCTTCAATCGCAAAGGAAACCATCTTTTTCAACGGGTACTTGGATTCCCCGGCCACTCGGGTTCCGCGTTTGTAATATACCTTTGCTGTTTTGAATCCGAGAGAAGGAACCAGACCGCGTAGGAACAAATTCGATTCCTTGTATTGCGATAAAGCCTGCAATGCGGCACGGCTCATCAATCGGTAATCGGCATGATCTGGCACCGTTTCCGTTCCAAGCCATTTCATCAGGGAATAAAAAGCATGGGCGGTGCCACGCTTGAATGCAGTATCGGTTTCACGGTTATCGCGCACGCCATAGACGATTTCCGCGCCCCGAAGGTATTCCTGCACCATGTCATCGACCGCATTGGGATCGTCCTGCAAGTCAGCATCCATAGAAACAACAGCGTCGACATTCATACTCAATGCATGCATTAAGCCAGCAAAAAGAGCATTCTGATGGCCTCTATTGTGAGCTAGTTTTACACCACGGAATAAAACAGGCTCATTCCTATGCAAGGTCTCAATCACGTCCCATGTCTTATCGGAAGAACCATCGTCAACAAAAATAACAAAACTATTCTCAGCGACTGCATGCGAGTTCTCGAGACGGTGCACCTTCTTTTTCAGTACGTCGGCTGTTACATGCAACGCTGCTTCCTCGTTATAACAAGGAATCACGAATGCTATCACCGGCTCACACTTTGCTTGAGTATTCAGTCCGCTCTTCTTCACATCATTCGTCATGCTTATAGTGTATGCCACGCCGTCAACCCGGTAAAAGTGGTTTTGTCAGACTCTACAAGACATTACTTACGCCCCGCATAACCCAGTAAGGAGCCAACTATAGTGACCACCCTCCATACCACTATCAAAATGTCACTTGCATTTGCCAGTAACACACGACACAATTACCCCTGTAACGTACCGATAGGGGTACCTATGAGAAGAAAGACTTTAATCACCGCAGGCTTCATCATCACTACCGTTTTATAGGAAATATCTTATCCTGCAATTGCATTAGCAGATAATAAGGCCAACACCACTGAGCAGGAATCAGTCCACTTCAGTCCATCATCTCCCATCAAGTTAGGGGAAATGCGGAACGCTGATAATGGTTAAGCCGGTTCAAAAATCAGTTCATATCAGTCTATGCCGGTATCGGCAGCGAGTTGTGTCGATATTTGCTCATGCTTACCTGTGATAATGCGGGAAAACTTACCCATAAGGAGTGCAGCTCCGTTCGCAATATCGAGAAGCCCTTGTCCAGAATATGCCAGCAGCATCACATAGGCAGGCATGGCGTATTGAGCTTTGGCTTCCCACAGCAAATAGATGCAGAAGATGCCAAGACATGCGGTGATGGGAAGCAGCTGCTCAATGCGGAAGCGTTTACGTAGTCCTATGAGTACGGTAACGGCAGCTGCGAGAGTGAGGAACTGGAAAGCGTCGCTGGTGCGTAGGATAACCGCATTGGTTTTGCCATAATACACAGAATGAACCAGAGGGGTCATAGGACGATCGGACATGGGAGTGGGACTATAGTTAATCGGTACCACAGACCAATTGCCATTGACCAGTGATTCATAAGTGGGGTCAAGCCAAATAGTCGCCTGTTTTTGCGTAAAGAATCGAATGGCAAAAGCCGGGTTGTGAACAAATCTTGCCAAGGACCGTTTGATGGATTCCTGTGAATCAGCTGCCGCCACTTCAGGATTGTAGTCGGTTTTCCACCCCCAAGGGTAGCCGTTGTACCATCCCGGATTGACCGCCCCCGTAACCCATGAGGGCGCATCGGGGAGACGGTTGCCATACTCGTCTCCCTGCAACCCCATGGCAATCCATGTGGTTTTGCCCAGTCCGTTATCCGTTACCACATCGTATTTCTTTTCCATCACGGCGAAGAAACCATGGGAGCAGGCAATGTACACCATGATTGGCACGATAATGCCTGCAATGCCACGCCAGCTGCGTTTGACGGCCGCATGGATAAGCAAGATAAGACACATGGCCATGAGCACGACAATCATCGTGGATTTCAGCAGGATACTGACGGTGATAGCCATGGCCGCAAAGATTAAGTGACGCCAAGTCTTTGTTTCCATGAACTTCGATTGCCATAGGATCGCCGCAAGGGCGAATGGCAATGAAGGGACGTTGCCGTATGCAAACGTAGAGTACAGGAACAGCGGCAGAAAGAAGAACGAGAACAGACCGGTCATGACTGCCGCCTTGTTGGAAAAAAGCTGACGCGACAGGCGCACCAGCAACAATGCCGTGGCCCCGGCACATATGGCGTTGAGGAACTCCAAAGCAATATATAGCTGACTATCCCCCACTATTTCCAATAATAGTCGGATGACCATGACGAATGGCATTTGATACGGGTATCGTTCCATGTACCAGCCGTTCCACATGGGCATATCATCAGTGCCGAGTTCTTTGGCGGCATTGATAAGGTCCAATGAATCGTATGCGGGGAAGGTGTTGCTGGCTATGGCCCATACGGTGCTCGCAACGATCATGTAGCAGCAAACAATCCAAGACAGGACATCGGCATTGATTCGTTCTAGAACATTACATCGGTTCAACAGCGCAACTACTGCAATGGCGGCCGTGGATAATACGATAACAGGCCATGCCGCATTGGTAAGATATTCAGCTTTCTCTGTGTATGAGGGATAGAACGTTGTGAACATCAATGCGCTCAGTCCAATGCAGGAAAAGACGATGATTCCCGTCCAGAGAATGATTCGAGACAGAACATTTCCTACGACTGGTATTATGTACTGCCGCTGTTGCGATTTGGCTTTGGAACCGCTCGGCTTGATCTGTGTCTCTGCCGATGAAGCAATAGATGACATATCGTTTCCCTCGTTTGACTGTTCTGATAGCCGATGATAACAAGAATTATGCCATTTAATAGTGACCCCGTTGTATTGCCGCACGAGATAACCTATACAGATGAAGAGCAAAGATGCCATGCCAGATTACAGGCTGGGGACAGAACACCTTGACACTAAAATATCCGAGGCCTTTCGCTGTTCGCTGCGGAGCTCCCAACAACCCCAGCACAACACTTCTCAAAAATTTTAAGAAGTCCCGGCAAGCATGCAGAAGTTGAAGAATGGCCACGTGCATCATATGAGGCAACACGAGTGCGGTAAATCGGGGACGAACGGGTATCGTACGCTGTATATTGGCATTTCAGGTGGGCACTCGGCACGGTCAGCATTGATCGGGACCGGAAGCCGGCACCAGGGATCACAGAATAGCAGGCAGATTCTGGAGGGGTTATGGCACGGCACGGCAAGAAGCCAAGCGAGGAAAATACCTCGTCACGCGCACCGAGAACAATTGCCGGAAGCGCAACACCCAACACTTCTGCCGACGGTATTGACGCCGCTACCAGCAGCAGCGCAGCCGACACCAACGCAACCGGAACACGCACAATCGTCAGTGGCGACACGGCCGAGACCAGCGATCAGCAATCGCTCGAAGCAGACGGATCCGTTAAATCCACCGAATCCCGTCAACCGCAAGACTCGTTCGACGAGGTCATAGCGCAAGGTATCAGCGATGGCGACGCTTGGACGGACCAGCATGTAAAGCGCTTCTACCGCCAGATCATTATCACCGTAGTCGTCGTAGTTGTCGTTCTGGGTGCGATTTTCGGATTCACAGGCATACGTGCGTCGCAGCAAATGCGTGACCTGGCCGCACTAAACGACTGCAAGGAAGCCGTCACGGCCATGAACACCTCCTATTCGAAGGCGTTCCAGCTGAAGGCAAAAATCTCCGAAGCGTTCACCAGTTTTGACGAGTCTTACGACCTCGATAAGCTTGCCGAACTTCACCAGACGGAAGTCACCGCTCCGAAAACGCTGAGCTGTGCCGCCGACGCCTCCTCCACCATCAGCAAAGCCAACGCCGCGAAAGCCGAGTATGACAAGCAGGCCAAGCAGTTCAAGCAGGCCCTGCAGAAGGCCGACGAGTCCACGGCCACCGATGGCGGTGACGGAACTGACGGAACGGCCAGTGGCAATAACAGCACCAATGGCACGGACTGAGCCGCAGCCACGAAAGGCGATGCTGGAGTTGCCGGCGTCGCGTCCACCACGGCGGCACTGTCGACCAATCCGACGCAGCCGACGCAACCGGAAGAGGCTGATTTGAATAAGAAACGACTGGCACGCGTGATTATTGCCGCCGTAGTGACCGTGGCGATACTTGTGGCGATCATTGTTGGCTGCGGGCCGAAATGGGGCGATGGTTCGGTGAATGCCAACGCCAGTAACGCCGGTAACTCGAACAGTGCCGGCGGCTCCAGCTCCTCCGGCACAAGCGGCTCCGGCACAAGCGACGATTCGTCCACAAACTATGCGACCCGCGCGTCGGTACAACTTCCCTCCTACTACATGGAGAACATGGTTTTCCAACGTGGCAAAACGCTGGCAGTCAGGGGAACCGTCACTACTTCGCAGCGCGGAAAAACCGTTGACCCAACGCAACTGGTTACAACGATTTCACAAGGTAAGAAATCATCATCCGCGCAAGCAAAAATTTCTAAAAAAGGTGATTTCACTTGCAATTTACCTGAGCAGAAAGCAAGTCTTAAGCCATATTCATTAACAATTTCGTACAACGAAGCCACTTTGTTGACTCTGAAAAACGTGTATGTCGGCGACGTTTTTATTGCTGCCGGACAGTCGAATATGGAATTGAATTATTCGCAATACTACGAGGGCCCCGGCAATGACTATAATTTCGGCGGAGGTCTGATAACAACCAACGATCTACCAAAACAGCTTTCCGACAAGAACGTGCATTTCGTTGCGAGCGCCAACACCACGGAAGGTACCGATTTCCCACTACGTGACGTGAACGAGCAGGCTGATTCCTGGCTTGATGCGACCGTCGATAATTCGCAGCATTTCAGCTATCTGGCACAACAGTTCGCCATGCAGCTTCGTGCCGCGCATCCAAATGTGCCCGTCGGTATTATTCAGACCGCATGGGGCGGCACACCGATTCGAAGCCATGTGAAGGGTGGTTCCATTTATGCGAACCATATCGCACCATTGGAGGGTTTCCATGTAGCGGGCGTGCTGTGGTACCAAGGGTGCAATGATTCCGCAAACGAAGCGACTGCATTGACATACGAATCTCAGATGACGTCGCTAATCAACCAGTATCGTGCAGCGTTCGACCAGAATGATCTGCCGTTCCTGTATGTGCAGTTGGCGCGTTGGCCCGGCTATCAGTACACTCAGAACGTGCGATTCGCGCAGTTGAGCACGTTGAGCAACGTCGGATTGCACAATGCCTCCAACGTTGCAATGACAGTGTCGCTTGATACGGACAAGGGCACTTCAACGTTGATACATCCGCTTGGCAAAGATATTCTTGGCGCGCGCATGGCCGCGCAATATCTGGCAATGTCGGAAGGCAAGGCCGTTCCCAACGGACCGCTTATTGCACATGCGAAGCACGCTTCCGATGGCACGATCATATTGTCGTTCCAAAAAGGCACCGCAACTGGTTTGCAGGCGGAAAAACCTAATTATTCGAAGACCGCTAGTGCGACCGTACCTAATTACACGGCCAATTCGGACGCGACTCCTTTGGATGGTATTGCTAATGTCGCAACGCCGACTTCTGCATCATTGCAAGGTTTTGAAATTGCTGACGATTCCGGAAAGTGGGTTTCGGCAGCGGCAACAATTAGGGAGAATCAGATTGTGCTGAGTGCCGCTGATGGAAGTTCGAATCTTAACACGGTAACTCAAGTGCGTTATTGGTGGAACGGAAATCCGGCTATTTCCAGTCTGCTCTATAACGATCTTGGATTGCCGGCAAGTCCGTTTATTACGGTTGTTGAGTAGGATTCGCAGCCTTATAACGTTAGTCGACGTAGTGCGGAGCGCTGGATGCCATGCGGGGCGTAACACCGTTATTGCCGTTGTCATCGTCATTACCGTCTGCATTGGAATCTTGCGATTTACGAAGCGAGCCTGCAGCCAATGAACGTACAGATCGAACAGAACGGCCAAGCTGCGACTGCTTTTCCTGCTCGTCCGACTGGATTGCAGGAAACGCACCGGTCACGGGGCGAACACGCCCGGTCGCAGTGGGAATGAAGCTTGGCGGCAGCACTTGCGTGGTAATGGCACTCGGCGATGATGCATGATAGCGGGCCATCGAAGCCAGGGAATCGCGGGTATCGAGCTCACGCCGAATATCTAGCTCATCGTCGGACTCAGCCATCGCAGCACTTCCTCTCTTCCGGCGCTCTCAGCCGACAATCTCTCCACTGGTAACTGTCACCGTTTTGAGCGTAACGCAAGGCAGTATGCCACTGCGAACGAAATCAGCGATATGTGCAACTCCCCCACTGTTTCGCAACTTTTTCGTCGCACATCTACGCAACAGGCCATTGTAAAATCGCCGTTTTTGGTATGAAAAAAGGGCTTCCGGAATCATCCGAAAACCCTACTGGCGGAGAATACGAGATT
>OHST01000363.1_pt1 | contig 28244 bp, 27 predicted proteins | sample 1578841 | NCBI WGS metagenome assembly OHST01 (sample SAMEA3879593, study PRJEB24766) | human gut metagenome | biome: human-associated habitat; feature: feces | place: USA | collected 1985/1987 | reverse complement strand
TATAAAAATTATTGGCTTCAGGATCTTAAGCCTTATTCTATAAAACTAAAACAAAAATATTTAATTTATTTTTTCGATTTAGATATTGATAATACTTCACTGAATAAATATCTAACTGGTAAAAGCGTAAATATTAGTCCTTTATTTATTAATGAATTATCTGATAAAACAGGAATACCTATAACTTATTTAACAGGTCTGAAAGAAGAAACCTTTCACGGATTTCGAAAATTTTATTTCTTTTATGAAGTTTTATCTGTAATTTCGGCTAAAGAAATTTATTATTTTCGTGAGGAATTTTCTCAATATTTTGAGGTATGGGCCAAAAATCCTACGCCAAAATGGGATGAAGATAAAAAATGTGTTAAGGAATTAGATATAAAAACTTTTCTTAATAAAGCAGATATGTACATAATCAACATTGTATTTAAAGTATTAAGTCTAAAGCCATATTTAAATGACATTCAAATTTATAAAAAAACCGCTAATAAGATACGAGATTTATTAAAAAAGACAAGTAAAATCTCAGAATCATATGAATTGTTTTTACACTAACTTTTGACACTTTGATAGAGCGATATTATCGTTTGAGTATTGTTTGTATCATAAATCTTGAATTTTGAAACCGCAGGTAATAAAATACCTGCGGTTCTTTTAATATTTATTGCTTTCTATACCTTATAAGCGTAGATTTGCTAATACCGGTCAAACGCTCAACCTCTTTATAGCTTCTGGTCTTTTTCAGCTCTAACGCCAGTTCGATTTTATCACTTGGAATTCGCGGTCGGCCTTCTCTATAACCGTTTTTAGTCCTGGCTATCAAACGTCCTTCGTAAGTACGTTCATAAATCAGTGTCCTTTCAAATTCAGCAAAGGCCAGTAGTACTGTAATGAAAAAATTACCCATTGCGGTGTTCTCCAAAAGGCCGATGTTCAAAATATGCACATTAACGTCTCTGGTAAATAATGCCTGTATTAACTCAATCCCTTCAGACACATTTCTTGCCAACCTGTCCAGTTTGGTAACAACTAGTGTGTCACCGGCTTTTAGATGATTTATTAAAGCAAATAACTTCGGCCTGTGTGTAGTCTTGCCGCTAAATTGCTCTATAATAATTTCATCACATTTTTCTGCTTCTAATTTTAAGGTTTGTTCTTCGATAGAATTTCCTTTTAATTGCTGTTTACGAGTGCTTACACGCACATAACCATATTTTTTCATAATAATTTCTCCTTAAAATAAAAAACTCTGGGAAACTATAAATCCCAGAGTTAAAATTTTATACTTTAAATAAAATATGCGCCCTTTTAATTAGGACGCATATTTTTGTTTTAAGATATTATTAATATTTTATTTTTCACTTGTTTTTTCAGAGCTCTCTGTTTCTGTATCGTCATCTTCGCCACTAGAGCCGAACCTAAATGTTGCGCCTATATTACCAGCCTTTTCGCTTCCGCAAATAGAAAATCCTATGCTTAACAAAACATCTTCATTAGGATGATGGAAAATACCAGCAGCATATGCAGTTTCTCCACTATAAGAACCAGCAGCCATTGAAAATTCAGTTTTATGTTCTGAATCATAACCCAACGGATGGAGTCCTGCCATTGCGACTGCTATAGCACCGACTTTATCAACTCTGCCATCAAGTTCATCAATTTTATTACTTAATCCATCTATTCTGTCACTTAATCTAGCGTCTGCTAATTCTCTATCGGTACGTTCTTGTGAAATAGCTTGTTTATTATTAGATATTTCTTTATTTTGCTTATTATTTTCTTCATCTACATAAGTTTTATCAGCTTTCTTTGCTACATTTTCTTTTGCTTCATTTGCAACATTCATAGCATTATCAGCATTAGTTTTTGCAGTTTCTGCTGTTTCTTTGGCGGCTTCTACTTCGGACTTATCAGCTTTGCTGTCAAGGTCTGTTTTATCGGCTTTGCTATCAAGGTCAGCTTTATCGGCCTTACTGTCTAAATCCGCTTTATCAGCTTTGTTATCAAGGGCAGCTTCAACCTCGGACTTATCGGCTTTGTTGTTAAGGGCAGCTTCAACCTCGGACTTATCAGCTTTGCCGTCAAGGTCAGCTTTGTCGGCCTTGCTGTCTAAATCCGCTTTGTCAGCTTTGTTGTCAAGGGCAGCTTCAACCTCAGACTTGTCAGCTTTGCTGTCAAGGTCTGCTTTATCAGCTTTGCCGTCGAGGGCAGCTTCAACCTCGGACTTATCAGCTTTGCTGTCGAGGTCCGCTTTATCAGCTTTGCCGTCGAGGTCTGCTTTGTCAGCTTTGCCGTCAAGGGCAGCATTTATTTCATCAGGATTAACTCCTTCTATAGCATCAATTTGCTGCTGTAAAATTAGATCATTAGTATATAACATATCCATTGCTGCATTATGACTATCTTTATCTAAATATGGATTAATACCTGGATTAAGATAGGGTGGTTTCTGTAAATCAGCAGCTTCGACATGAAATGCGATACTTGTTGATATAGCCAACGTGGTCATTATAGCTAATACTTTACTTTTATTCAAATTAATCACTCCTAAATCTTATTTTTTTCTATATCTTCCACCAATTTACTTACGGGAACTTCAAGTTTGTCGGCTATTCTCATTAAAGTCGATAAGGATACGCTTTTAGGGTAGCTTCCATTTTCAATTCGTGATAGATATTGTGGTGAGATTCCTACGTTTTCAGCTAATTTTTCTTGGGTTACTCCTTTAATTTTCCGATAATAAACGATACGAGCACCAATCCGCTTATATTGGGCAGCAAACAATATATCACCTTCTTTAAACAAACCATTAAGTTTATTTACATTATCTCACTTTTACTTATAGAGTATATATACCCTGTGGATTTAGAACTTTACATATAGATTCAGTTATAAAAAAATAAGCGCAAAACTGAAATTTTACGCTTACTAAATACTATCATTCATACATAAATATCCAAAAATTAAGCCGCTTTACCAGCCTGCTTTTGACAATTCATACAAAGCGGATATCCGAATTTAGCTACTGAATATTCAACAACCCTGTCACTGGAAATAACTTCTCCGCAAGCTGAACAGGTTATTTCATTTCCTGCCGGTACAGGTTTCGATTTTACTTTCGCTTTATTAGCCGCAGGCCTTTGTTTTGTTGCTCCACTTTGCGGTTCGGCAAAGTTATTCTCGTCAGTCTTTATGTCTGCTTCCGGGTCATCACCGGTGGCAATGCAGAAGCTAAGCATATAAGCGTACTTGGTTGCTGCTGTCTGCGCCTTCATTACTGCCTTATCACCAGCGTCCTGACCACTGCCTATTCCGTAAATTTTTACTTCCTCTCCGCTGTCACCGTCGATAAGTGTTATTTCTACCTTTACTGTTGCCAGATGCTCGGTATTCCCCTTGAGATTGGTAACGTCTGTAAATTCTATCAGCTCTGGCACAGCAACACAGGCTATTTTATTTTTAGTTAGCGATTCATTAACCTTTTGCAGTACATCTTCTGCCGTGGCATATTTATATTTGTGAAAGCTGTTCAATCCGTTTTTTGCTACATAAGCACATTCAGCCATAACAGCAAGCAATTTTTTGGCAATTTTTGTGTTTTCCATTGTATGCAACTCCTTATGATTTTATGTCCAATGTCCGGATGTCCAACAGTAAAATGGTGTGTTAGCCGTTGTTTTAGGCATTTTTACACCTTTTTTCCGCAGGACATGTGGACATCAATATTCATTCGGGAATAGAACGGTCAGCCTGTCATATTCATTGCCGGTACTACTTTCAGCAATAATCCATATTTTGCCCTTTGAGGTATTATATGCCCCCAAAACCATACTAAAAGTTTTAACGGCTTCGTTATTGCTTTCGGTATCGGTTTCCGATACATCGCCCCAGTCAAGCGATTTAAAACGGCGCATTGCTTCGTAAATTTCTCTTTGAAATTTGCCGTTATTGATAGTTTCGGTTGTTATCCCCAGCGTTTGAAATCTCTGTACGTTATCAAATAAACTCATAATACTTTCTCCTTTCAGGTATAAAAATAGCAGGCAGCTTTTTACGCTGCCTGCTTCATACCGGCTTTTACCAGTCTGCCGTAAGGACAGTTACCGGCAACTGCGCAGTAGTCTCTGCACTTCCTGTCATTCCAGCGTTCTTTAGGCGTGCAAAGCTGCGGCAAGTAGCCTTTTTCAAGAGCTTCCTTTAACCGTTTTGCTTTGGTTTCCATGTACAGCTTAATCCAGCGGTCGGATATTTTATTAATATTGATGATATATACCTGCCTCCTGATATTTCTTTCTTCTGCTATACGCAAACTGAAATCACGGCAAAATGCCTGTATTTTCATGCTTTCAACCTTAAAGCCGCGCTGCTCTAAAAGTATACGGTAGTAGTTAACCTGTATTGCCCAGTCTAAAATATGCCGCACACCGTCAGTACGCCATTCTTTCCTCGTCTTTGGCTGGCCTTTTCTTAAACCGGTCTTATATACTTCGCCTGTCGGCACATCCACTTTGTAGTAGCCCAAAGCACGCATAAGCTTGTAGGAACTTGTTATTTTGTAGTCGCCAAGCGTTTTGTCGCTCAGGTCTATAATCTGGCCGTACAGGTCAAATTTGCCGCTTGTCACTTCATCAGCAAGGCGTTCCTCGCTCAGCATATTGCCTTCCGTATGACCTTCATTAATGGTATGGACGGCACTGCCGTGCAGAGCGTAAAGCTGCTGCATAGGGTCAACGGCATAATCAGTTGTTTTCTTTAAATACGTTTCCCTTATGCCGCAGAGAAGTTCCGTTACCGTAGGCTCTTTAATGTTCCTTTCCAAAGACTGTGCTATTGCCCTCAGCGTCGGCAGGAACATACAACGCTGCTTTTTTACGCAGGATTTTAAACAATCCGTTATTTTTACTTTATCACCATGCGGGCAGATGAATGCTGTTGCTGTCATGCTGCTAATCCTCCTTATCATCTTTAATTTTTATTGCAAGGCGTTCTCCGCTTTCAAACTTGTTAAAATTAAAATAATCTCCGGCTTTATCTGAGAAGTTGTATGTTTTTATAATTTTTTTACTTGCTTTCTCTAAATCTTCCTCGTAACCGAGATGAACTTTAGGAAAAGTAGTATTTAAAAATTCTACTGCTTCTTTCCACCAGGTAAAGTAATAGGTATCGCCGTTGCCCTGATAGCTGTAATCAACTACATAACGATCAGTAAAATAAATGCCAAGCTTATCCGTATTGATATAAATTTCACAACCCGGTTCTTCGCTTTGGTACACCATTTTAACGGTTCCGTTATATTTTTCTTTCAGCATATATTCCAGTGCTGTCATATTCGGGTTCCATGCACTCTCGGTATCAACGCGCAGATAATAGCCTGCCGTATCTTTCTCAACATTAGCATCGCAGTTTGTAAAATAATCCCTGCCATCGCAGTATTCGCCATTGGCGACTTTAGGTAAACCGCATAATTTTAGAAACTGCTTAACGGAATTAAGTTTCCGGTCGCCAAGGCATTTACTTACAAGCTGCCGTATTTCTTCCAGCGGCTTTTTTCGTTTACAGTAAAAAACTATGCTGTTGGAACAGTAATTTGCCAATTTTCATTCCTCCTAAAAGATGTCCAATGTCCTGATGTCCAGTAAGAAAAGGGTGTGCAAAAGCCTGTTTTGCGCCTTTACACACCTTTTTTCCGTTGGACACGCGGACATTGGACATTATACCTATATCTCTATTAAGCAATTTAAGAAGCCTGCGGCAGCATAATAATCTTCCTGCTTTTTGCTGCTTCCACGCTCTCGTCCAATAATGTGCCACCAATACGTTCCAGTTCTGTTGCCCGGTTATAATCCGCTACGTCCTGCGAGCTTCTTGTAACGGCATTAATCAAACCATATTGGGTAAACTCGCCTGCCATGATGAAGTGGCGCAGAATAGATGCCCGCTCGTTTTTGTTTAAAACATACCTGTCACCCAGCACCTCTACCGTCTGTACCGGGTCATCACCTGTTTTAAGGTTCTTTGCCATGCGCAGCTTATTTACCGTAAGCATGAACTTTGTTTCATCAACAGCAGCACTTACAATGTCCTGCACTTTCATAAAGTAAGCTTTATCGTCCTGGGCAAGCGTAGCGTCACTGTACAGCTCATAAGCATTGTCGGTATCTTCTACCTGCCTGCCGGTGTGGTATTTTTTATGGGCAAGGTCTTTGCTGATTAAGCCGTTTCTGCATATTAGGCGGTATACCAAAGGCTCAACTTTTAATGCCCCCAAGCCGATTTCACTGTTGGACACTACAAAACCGGCCTGTACAATATCGCCGGGCACGATTTCTGTTTTCATGGTTTTGTTAATAACCTTTAAGTAAAGATGTGTTTCCGTTACATCACAGCTGGCAATCTCACAGCCTTTCATAGCTGCGATAACGGGCAGCACATGGTCTACCAGTTCCAGATTATCCAGCCTGCGGTAACGGTCGCTTAAAAAGGCACGCAGCTTACCATCCAAAGTGCGGAGCATACGTTTCTCCGGCGTGGTACTAAGCCAGCTGTTAATGTTGCTGTCAAGCAGAGCAGGATTTTCCTGACGCATACGCTCATAATATTTGTACGGAATACCCAAGCGGTCGGCAATCTGCCTGTGGGCGATTTCAGAAATACGGTAGCTTAACTTATCGCTATCTGTTGCAACGGTGAGCATACTTAACCCATTTACCGAATTAACGGTAATACTGCGGGTATCGGCAATTAAATCCTTGCGTGCAGCCCTTTGGCGTTCCAGTTCTCCGTATAAATTTTGAATAGTTTTGATTCCCTGTTTCATAGTTAGTTCCTCCTAAGTTTTATTTATTAGATTTGCTTATATATAAAAATAACGGCAGCCCAAAGCAAGGCTGCCGTTAGAATTTTTAGGCATAGAAAAAACCGCTGACGGTAAACGCCAGCGGCCCATTTCTACGTTCCCTATGTTCCTTTGCAAGGGCTTCTGTGGCGGACACAGAGCTTGCAAGTTTATTCATAGTTATAATATATAATTGAAAATTATTATTTTATCATTCTCATATCTAGAACTATCACTGATAGATATTCGACAAAAATAATACAGACGTCATAATCCTTGAACTACTTCTAAATCTAACTGCTTTTTTCTTTCTCGCCAATCAGGCATTTGAATAGTTAAAAAATCATAGAAATCAGTATTGTGATAGGGATAAATAAGATGTGTTAATTCATGCAATATAACATATTGAATACACCGCAAATCAGCTTTCAACAAATATTCATTTATTGTAATTTTATTTTTTGATGGTGTGCAGCTTCCCCACAATGTTTTCATTTTTCTAACATACAAAGTTGGTTTTTTTATACCATACTTTTTAAAAACTTTGTCATGAATCTTATCCATTTCCCTTATATATGTTTTATAGGCCTTATCACGCCACCATCCTTCTAAAATCTTTTGATGTTCATTGATCGCTAAATCCGCATAAACTATAATATTTTTTTCTTCTTCAACTACATGTTTTTTTTCTGAATTTCTTTTTATAATTCTTCTGTCTTTTCCTAATAGTTGCGTGGAAGAGCCGCTCTTGATATTAACTAAGCTATTATATCCACTGGATTGATTATATTTATACAACTGTTTTTCAATCCAGCTTGATTTACTATTAATGAAATCTGCAATCCATTTATCTGTAACTTCAGCTGGTACAGATAAAGTAACTTTTAAATCCCTAAATACTTTAAGATGAATGTTTTTTATTTTTTTTCGCTCGATATATACTGTTGTTTTATTAAAAGGTGCTGCAAGTTCTATGAGATAATTATTCATTAGTACCTTGCAACTGCGACTTTCATAATTTCATCAATAATTAAATCGAGCATATCAATGTTTGATTTATCTATGACAACACCTATGTCTTCAAACATATCAAACAAACAATCATCTAAATTCCTGTGCATAGCTTTATGTACAACTTCATTATGCTTCCAGTCCCGCTTTGCATTATCATTAATAACTTGCTTGATTTTAAAAGAATACTTAGCAACAATCTCCTCCGTATCTGCCGTAACATTTATTTCATTATTATTTCTAAGCTGAGTAACAATAACGCCATAAAAAGCCTTTGAATCACTATCACTAGCAATTTGAGAAGGATAATCCTGAGATGTAATTCCATTTCTAAAATCATCAGCCATTATTTTCATGCTTTCTAAATAGGCATCAGCATCACGATTTTCGTTATATAAATCAATAGTTTTTTTAATTTTAGAAGAAAACTCCTCAAACAATAGTGGATCATCATACCTAATCTGCTTAAGCCGCGATTCCATTCTTGTTTTTATCGCATCTGCTCGAGATTCATTTGAATCCATATTCTCAAGAAGCTTTTTCATCGCTTTTTCATCACCAATAGAAACTGGCTTAACTACAGTTATTATGTCAGTTGCATTTACAAAAGTATCAATAAGATTTTTGATTCCATGTTCATACTTAGATAAATCAACCTCATCATCATAACGTATCATAACGCTATCTTTTAATTTTCTATAAAACAAATACTCTTTGCGGTATTTTTCTATTAAATCAAAGCCAACCTCTACAAATATATCTCGATTAGATAATGCTAAGTTTAATAAATTAGCAAACTCCTTTAACCTATTGTAAAACTCTTTTCTTATTTTTTCATCAGAAAGACTTTTTTGCCAGACATCTGATGATTTTGAATCCTTAACTGCTTCAAACATAGCAATCATATCTGCATAAGCCTTTGCCAGCTTATTCTTTTCATCGATTGGGCCGAAGATAGCTCCCTCGAGATCTGATTTATCAAATCCGTTCATACCAGATTCAGCATCTTCATACATGTCAATAGCCTTATTTAACTTTTTAAATACACCCCAATAATCTACAATAAGTCCAAAGTCTTTTCCCTTAAACACGATTAACTCTCGCAATAGCTTGTAAAAGAGAATGTTGCTGAATAGATTTATCCAAGTACAGAACACCAGCAACAGGTGCATCAAATCCAGTTAAAAGCTTGTCTTTTACAATAATTATATTGATTTCACCTTCTGGATTTTTGAAATCTTCACAAACATAATCATCATATTTTTCATCATTATCGCCAAACAAAGGCTTTACCATTTTATTATGATATGCTTTTATTTTTTTGAGTGATTCACTTGTAAATTCATCATCATCACCCTCTCTCTTATCACCAAAAGTAATAACTACACGAGGGTTAATACCAGACACACCTTTTAATACCTCATACATTTCAACTGCTGCAACACGTGAAGAACACACAACCATAGCCTTCAAGCCTTTTGGAATACAATAACTTTTGAAATGATCTGCAATATCAAAACCTATTAAATTAATACGGCTCCTAGCTTCTGAAATAGCCTTGAACCTACTGAATTTATCAGAAAGTTTATCTTTAAGTTCTTGAGGAAGACCCTCTGTCAAACTGTCAAAATAGTTATTAATTGTCAGTGATGGTTCTTCCTGCTTTACTTTACGACCTTCATAAACAAGAGGTACAGTAATACCATCTTCAATAGCTCGTTTCATGGTATAGTTATGAATGGGCTCACCAAAAGTTTTATAGGTATTCTTTTTAGCTTTTGCAATAAGTGGTGTACCTGTAAATGCAATAAACGTTGCATTAGGCAACACCTCTCTCATATAGTTAAACATTGAACTATACTGAGAACGATGTGCTTCATCAACTAAAACATAGAATTTATCGCTATCATGTTCTAAATATTTATTTTTATATACAGTTTCAAATTTGTTAATTAATGTTGTTATAACGATATTATCTTTATTCTTCAGCAGAGAATTAAGTCCTTTTCCGGTCGCAGCACGAACAGGAGCCATTTGTGAATTAGCAAAATTGTCACGAATTTGTTTATCAAGATTTATACGATCTGTAACAATAATAAATCTCGGATTTTCGTATCCTTTTACAGCCTGAATTTTCTTTACTAACATGACCATTGTCAAAGATTTACCACTACCTTGAGTATGCCATATTACGCCACCTTTTGAAGCAGTTTCATCTTTACCATTAATTCTGTCAATAGACTTGTTAATCGCAAAGTATTGCTGATGTCTTGCAATCTTTTTGATATTATTATCAAAAAGTATAAAATTTTGTACTAAATCAAGAATCCTTGCCTTACTTAACAAAGATACAGTAATTTTATCCTGTTCTAAAACAGAACCATCAGGTGAAAACTTTCTGCAAATTTCATCCTGCCATTCAGTTTCATCTTCTCGCCATTCTACAAAATAATCAGCACTCGTACCACATGTGCCATAAAGAACTTTTTGAGGATTCATGGCAATTACTATTTGTGAAAATTTAAATAATTGCGGAATATAATCAGGCATCATATTGCGGACATTCTGATGTACTCCTTCCATGACATCAATGCTTGATTTTTTGCATTCAATTACAACAAAAGGAATTCCGTTAACCATCAAAACAACATCTGGTCTGGCATAACTACCATTAGGCCGCTGAACACTGAACTCTTCAGTTACCTGCCAAATATTATTTGCGGGATGCTCAAAGTCAATGTAATGCAAATCAAAAGACTGCTTTACCGGAACATCACTATCTATAGCAATACTTTCTTCTAAACTAATTCCTAAAGTAATAAGATTATAAATTTCTTTGCTTGCCATTGCCAAGCCCTGCAAAAGAGAAGCATCTAATTCTTTTACTGCTTTTGTAATAGATTCCCCAGAAAAAAGCAGCTCATGACCATTATATTTATAGCTTTGTTTCTGTAAAAAACGAATCAGCTCATCTTCAAATAATACAGAAGATAAATTTTTCCTTTTGCTTTCTGCTTCACTACGTGAAACATATTCATATCCCATACTTATCAAAAGTTGAATAAGCCTGTCCTGACATTCAGGACGCTCGTTAAAGATAGTATGACTCTGCATATCCCCATTCCTCCCGCATAAACAGTAATAGCCAGATTATAAATCCGGCTTTTACTAAACTTATTTTTCTTTCGTTATACCCTTAAACGGTTCATCAGATGATGTTTTTACATCTATAAATCTTCCTGTTTCCGTATCTCTTTTTACCCATAATCCAGTCTTAGGATTATGTACCTGTGTTCTATTTTTTACTGCTCCTACTCTAGCATTATCACCATAAGGTTTATTTTTAGCCACAATATAATCTCCTCATACTCTAACTATACCAGTCAATAATAACTGCTGCATTGCTTTATGTTGTTTTATTAATTTTTCAAGTTTACTTTTATGAAAATATAAATTATTATTAATTTTTTCAAAAATATTTACTACAGAATTAATTATACTTGGATTATAATAAATTTTCGAATTTGCCAAAGTACTTAATTTTATATATGGCATAGAACTTTTCTGTGTTTCTAAACATATTGTTTTTTGAAAATTATTCTCAAGATAATAAAGTACATACTTTATAGGAAAAGTAAAGCTATCTAACACATATGTGCGCTGATAAGCATTAAATTTCCCACAATAATATTTAATGTCTCCAATATCTCCATTGCCTGCAACCAAAAGAGCTTCACAATCAAAAGCATAATTATCAATCTGATATATTTGTTTAGAACATGTAAAAAAAGGATATCTTCCATTTTCTACCATTGCATTAACATCTAGTTTCCCAGTAGATATAGAACATATATCACCTAATTTAACTTTTTCCCAATTGTCTTTTGGTGTAAGTAACCTCTGCATCAAAGCTTTTTTCTGCAATTCTAATTTTTCAATTAGTTTTTCCTGTAAATCAATTGCTTTATCCCATTTTAATAAGATTTTTGCAGTACATTTTTGCTCATATTCATTTGCCAAACATACACTAACTCTTGAAAGTGAATCTTGACTTACATTAATATGCTGAGCCCCGGCAGCATACTTCATAATCTGTTGCCGAGCACCAGGTGTTTTAAGTATCTCATTTAAATAATAGGGCTCATAATCCGATATCTTTTTTCCTCTAATCACAAAACCACTATACGTAGCTGTATTCTCTTTATCCAGATAAACATTCGATTTACCTGCATCCTCAAAAGTTTCAGAACTTCTCTGAAATAGAATATCTCCATATGTAACACTATATTTTTTAAAAGTCTTTTCATCTATGTCCACTTGTCCGATTATGTCATCATAAAATATAGGTTTACCTGACAAAATGTCCACGACACTAATCATCTTAGTACCACTTTTATATTTCTCTTTATCAGCATTAATTCCATTCTGAAATTCCAGTAATTCAGATAATCTTTTTACTTCCCATTCATTTGGAACAATTCCAACCACAGTCTTTTTATAGCCATCAGGAACTTTCCCTGCTTTTATAGTTTCTATTCTTTGTTTTATTTCTTCAAGCATGGTACCCTCCTAAACTATATTTCCAACCACAATACCTGCAATTGCAATAACAGTACCAACTGCAAATGAAACCCAGCCAAAAATTTTATTTTGCCTGGCTTCTTTTGCATTACGTTCTGCCTCATTTTTTGCCATTTTATACAACTCTTTAAGAGTAAGATAATTTTCTTTTAAAGCAAGATTACTTTCTTTCAGTAACTTATTCTGCTCTCTTACTTCTTCCAACTGCTGCAATAAAAGCTTTTTTTGCTCCTGACTTGCTTCAGCAGTTTTAAACAAGGCCTCATCTTTTTTTCTTTTATATTCAGCTAAACTATTCATATCATCTAAAATACTGGAAAGTCTTTTAGCACTATTAACTGTACTAAAATCCAATCCTTGCAAGTTAAAATCATACAAATTGTTCATCTATACACCTATTTTAATTTTTTCTTTTCTATTTCCCGCTCAATTTGTTTAATACTTTTATCCGGTGTAGGCAAATCTTCCGGCATAGTGCCACCAAGCTCTTTGATAGTTTTGCGAACTTTGACACCAACATCATAATGTGTTTTATTGGCTTTTTCTTTACCTTTTATATTTTCTCTGCGCAATTTTTCTTCTGTTTGTGTTGCACGGAATAGATTAGCCGCAAGTTCTGTACTACCCATATGGTCAAGAATCTTCTGGCTTTTTTTCAGCCCTTTATGTTTATGAATTGCCTTCATATCCATTCCGCCATAAAGTCCTTTATACCCATAATTTTGAAAAATTGCATAATCTCGTGGTTCAACAACACCTGCTTTATTTGCGGCATCTGCCAATAATTTATTATGCTTAATCATTTCATTACGAATGGCTAATCGTCTCTGTTCTTCTGTCAATGTATCAAAATTATCAACAAGTTCCTGCTGACGAGCTTTAACAGCAAAATAAGTCTGACCTAAAGCAATAACTTCCTTTTTGGGATCTCCGTTCATCACAATAAGATAACACGCATAGCGGGAAAGCATAATGTCATCTACTCTACGCGCTGCTCCAGAGCCAATCTCGACCATTTTGCCAACATTGGCAAAATGGTCTGAAATACTTTTTCCACTATTTTCACAAGCAATCTTTGCACGCTCGATAACGTCATAAAATCTTCGCCATTGTACGTATTCAAGTACTATTTGCAGTTCTCTTGCATACCAAAACTCTTCACCATACTCATTGATATGCTTAATATTTTCAAAATTTTTTTCACTGTACTTTGCAAGATCACTCATAAGCCAAGCTCCTTCATACATTGCTCCATCTCTTTTTCAAGTAAAGCGATCTGTATTTTTATATCTGCAATCTCTTTATTAACGCTTTCCAAGTCTATAATCTCTTCTTCTTCAAAAGTATCAACATATCGAGGGATATTAAGATTGTATTCATTCTCCTGAATTTCACTAAGAGTTGCTACATGACTGTATTTTTCTTGTTCTGCATTTTCTCCATTTACAAATGCTTTATAAGTATCAACTATTTTCTTAATATCATTAGGTTCACCGTTAGAGCCATCACGCAATTTATTTTTTGCTTTCTCCTTTTTAAAATCTTTAGATGCATCAATAAAAAGGATATCAGTTGTTGTACGTCCTCTTTTAAACACTACAATACATGCAGGAATAGAAGTACCATAAAATAAATTTTCCGGTAATCCTATAACAGCATCAATCAGATTTTTATCAATAATCGACTGACGAATTCGTCCTTCAGATGCCCCTCTGAATAAAACTCCATGAGGAGCAACCGCCGCAACTCTTCCGTTTCCACTCATACTTGCAATCATATGTAATAAAAATGCCCAGTCTCCCTTACTAGCTGGCGGTACACCTAAATCAAATCTATGGTGCCTATCAAGAGATGATTCCATTTTAAACTCTTTTTTCTTGCCTTTTTTAGTCGATTTATTAGACTCCTCTTCATCAACAGAAACCTCTCCGCCGGGATTAAATCCCTCTGCCCACTTATCTTTACTGAAAGGCATATTGGCTACAATACAATCAAATTTCATAAGATTTCCATCACTATCAAGATGCTGAGGATTAGCCAACGTATCACCCCAAGCTATATGTGCATCTTTAATATCATGAATAAACATATTCATTCTTGCCATAGAAATAGCTGAGTTATTTACTTCCTGACCATATATTGAAACTTTATCAAGTCCTCCTTTTTTAGCGGCCCTGATAAGTAAGGAACCAGATCCACATGTAGGATCATATACACGATCTTTTTCTTGTGGATTGACAATTTGTGCCATTACCTCTGAAACTTGCTGCGGAGTAAAGAAGCTACCTGCCTTTTTTCCTGCCATAGTTGCAAATTCACCAATCATATATTCATAAGCGTCACCAACAACATCTGCCGGCACTTCATTATCCTTTGTCTCAATATGGCTCGGTCTTAAATCCAAATCAGCGAAATCATCAAGAAGAGTTCTTAACAACGGATTTTTCTGCTCTTTCTTCCCTAGATTATTTTCACTATTAAAGTCAATTCCTCTGAAAATACCGGATAAAATTGCATTGGAACTCTCAATTCCAGTTAATGCTTCACTTATTTTAGAACCTATATCTACAGCATATTTATTTTTTAATAAATAACCAAAAGTATATTCTTCTTTTAAAACAAATGGAAGATTAGCAATTTGCCTTTCTAAACGGATACCTTCATAATCCTTCTTTAGATTTTCTACACTTTCTTCAAACGTATCACTTAAATACTTAACAAATAACATAGATAGAACGTAATCTTTATAATTAGATGCATCAATATTATCTCTAAAAGTATTTGCTCCCGCCCACAAAGCATTTTTTATATCTTCAAAAGTAGTTTTTTTGCTTAACACTTCATTTGTCTCCACTTATAAGTCCCCCTAACTCGCTTTTGATTTTAGAAAGTTCTAGTTCATTTAACCTGTTTTTTAATTTATAAATCTCTATACTCTTTTGCCATAAATCACCAATACTTCTTTGTTTTTCTATTGGTAGAATTGGTATTTGTATTTTTTCTAAATCGTCTCTGCCAATAGCAGGAATTCTTGCCCCAGATAATGTTTGTATTATCTTCGGAACTTCTTGGTTCAGAACATATGCTAAATATTTAGGATCAACAGATATTGCTGAAATTATTATTAAGTTTCCTGAAGCATAAACGTCATTATCAATTTTATCTATGTAATTAACAAATGACGGACTTATTCTTTTTACGATAATATCACCACTACAAACTTTAGTATCATCATCAGCCTGTACTTTATCACTTAGCACTATGCTTTCTATGATATTATTATCTAGTAGATTAATAGGTGTTAATATCTTATACTCTCGATCTGCAAGTACTTTATTTGCCAAACAAAATTTAATTTTAGCAACATCTTTTAATTTTAACTTCATAAAAATCACCTTATAAAAAAGACCAACGAATGCTGGGCTTCGTTGGTCTTTTTTTAGAACCTAAGCAAAGAACCTAAATTATCAGCCTTAAAATTATTGGCATCAGTTCTCAAATATGAGTTGTCTACAACCCTCACATCTTCGCCGACAGTCCAACCTTTCCATATGTCATAATACTTTGTTTTTGTACAGTTAGGATTATTTTTTATAAAATTAATCATTTCCTGTTTTGTAAAAACAATAATACCTTGCTGTGTTAAAATGTTAGTACACTTCACCTTTGAAATGAATTCAAAGCCGTGTAAATCTGTTTCATAATGTACTGCATCTATATAGACTATGTTCAGGTCCCCCTTTGTATTTTATTGACAAATGCAGTATCTTCCTGTATACTAGAGTTGCGGTTATAGTATCATAAGATACTGAGCTCTATATCTTTACCCAGCGTTTAGATGTAGAGCTTCTTTTCATTTGTTGGGTTAATTGTATCACGCCGATAATAAAAAGTCAACATTTTTATTGTGTAACTGTATTACACTTATTTTTTGTAGCGTTAATAAGTAAAATAAAATTATAAAGCTCTTAATAAGATAAATTTTAATAACAAAATATTTTATACTTATTACTAATTCTAATCTTTGATAATACTATTCAGAAGCTGCTTATATTCTCCGTCCAAAAAGATGCTACATTAAAAAAATTTGCAAAACCAATGTTTAGTAATTAAAACTTCTAATGAAAGGATGTCTGTCGTATATGAACATTAACAACATTAATGTCAACAAATACCCAGTATCACAAGTCTTTGACCCAGATTCTAAGGTGGTTTTTGAGATTCCTAAATATCAGCGAGAATACACTTGGGGTACTAGGGAATGGGAATCTCTATATGATGACCTCATAGAAAACGATGATGGTTACTTTCTCGGTTCCATCATTTGTATTAATTGTGCTACAGACTCTATCAATGCTCCAAAATTTGAAGTTGTTGATGGTCAACAAAGGCTTACAACTTTAAGCATCTTCCTTTCAGCACTCTATACTACTCTGAATAACAATAAAGAACTGCTTGATGAGGAGCAACAAACAGATATCTTACAACTAAAAAGAAAAATTGTTCTGAAAAAAACACAATCCGATATTCGGGTTGTACCACAAATACAAAACAGTAATCGTGATGATTATCTCGGGCTATTAGCGCAAATTGGTATTATTCCAAATCGTCAGATGCCAAATCATGCTGGCTTACGACGAATCATAAAAGCATATAAATATCTTCTAAAACGTATCAATAATACTTTAGAAGAAACTAATGACAAAGTAACTGCTATGTTCAGGATTCTAGAAAAAGTGAATACATCTATTTTAGTTATAATAGAAGTTTCTAATCATGCTGATGCCTACACACTCTTTGAGTCTCTCAACAACAGAGGTGTCCCATTAACTTCTGTAGATCTGATTAAAAATCTATTGTTGGCTAGATTAGATAGCAAGGGTGAAGAAAATATTGATTACTACTTTACTCGTTGGACTGAAATTCTTAACAATCTTGGAGAAGAATATTCTGAGCAAGAGCGTTTCTTCCGCCAGAATTATAATGCTTTTCGGAAATCCCTAAATCTACCGTTTATCAAAGATGACCGCCAATATCCACTTGGCACCATTGCAACCCGCTCTACACTGTTGGATATTTATGAAAAACTTATTACAAAAGATCCTATCGGAGTATTAGACGAACTTTCAGAAAATGCTGCAATTTATGCTGGTATAGTTCTTAATAAGACAGATGGCCTTACTCAAGCACAACGTGACAGTTATCAAGATTTGCAGCGTGTTCAAGGTGCTCCTTCGTATCTGTTTCTGATGTATTTGGTCAAAAATACCGTATCACTTGGAATTGACTCAAATGATATCGTAAAAATTTGTAGATTACTTGTTAATTTCTTTATCCGCCGTAATTTAACCGATACTCCTCCTACACGTGACCTTAATCGCATCTTCATGTCATACATTGAGGAAATAGAACTAAACAAATATACCGGTGCTAAAATTTACAATAATCTACGTAGTGCACTAATCAATATCTCTTCTTCAGACAAAATTTTTGAAGAAAAGCTTCGTGGTCCTGTTTACGATGATAACAGCAGTGCTACCCGCTTTATTCTCTGCATGATGGCAAAACGTAGTATGACTTTAGAAAACGAAAAGGATTTATGGAGAAAAACCAACAGTAATCAGTATGTCTGGTCTATTGAACATATCTTTCCACAGGGCTCTAATATCCCTGATGTTTGGGTAGATATGATTGCTGACGGTGACTATGAACAAGCCAAAGAATACCAAACCCTTTATGTACACACATTGGGTAACCTTACCATCACGGGATATAACAGCACACTTAGTAATAAAGCTTTTTTTGAAAAGAAAAACCGTAAAGACACAAATGGAAACTACATTGGTTATCGTAACGGCCTTAATCTAAATGATGATGTCTGCGATAAAGATAAATGGACCGTAAATATTATTAAAGCTCGTACAGACCGTATGGTTAAAGAAATCATGTCTATGTTTGCACTATAAAAAATTTTATGTTTTATCGGCAAAATATGCATGATAATATACTAAAACTCCTAAGCTCGTAGAAGCAGAAAAGTAATGAAAGTCATAAAATCAACAAATGAGAATATGGTATATTAACAACAAAAAGGCTGTGGATATTTCTCCACAGCCTTTTTTTACATTCTACCAATTTTCATTGCAATTAACATAATAACACATTATGCCATATCTTAAAGAAGCGATCATGACACGTAATCGCTGAGAATCAAACAAAGTTTTATGAGCAGTATATTTTAAGAGAGATAATCCTTGAAGAGTTTAATATCAAACATCAAAAGCTTCGACTGGATACTGAGGGACAAAAAGCGATAGAACTTGAAATCAAAAATACGAGCAATCGTGCAGTCAGTTTTATCGTTTATGCGAAATTCTAAATAAAGAGCGTTATCTTTTTCTGCTCATGAATGAAATTAATAATATTTCTGCAAATACTGGCAAAAAGATTGTAGTACAATGGAAATAATTATTAGTGCATCTACATACCCAAAAACATAAAACCTGATCTATCAAATTCATCTTGGCAGCGTAGGTATTCTGCTTTTCGGCGCTTTTATGGTTAAACAACATGTAGTACAATATAATTATACTATTTGCTAATAAAGTAGTACCAGGGGGAACATAAATGGGAAATCGAACATTTGAAGACGTGAAAAGCTATGTAGAATTGCAAGCTCAAGGAAAATGCACAGTATTGAGTGCTAAAACAGAGCAACACTTCGATGATTTAGGTATTGATGTACGCGTTTGGAATGTCAAAACCGATACTGATGGAGATTGGTGGGTAGTTGAGGGCGATGGGATTCCCATGAATCTATATCCCCAAAGTGCATATTATTTTGGGGCAGATGAAGTGTATTCTTTCCATATGGGATTAATACAGAGAATGAGCGCAACCCAAGGTAAATATAGTCCAGAGAATTTTGTAAATAGTGTTACGCTCGATGCAAAAATTGCGCCTCAACTTTTCAGAAAGCTTAGAAGTGTCGCTGCGTTAATTGATACCGCTAAGGAGATTGAAGATTTTCAAGCGATAGGGGTTCAATGCAGAGAAACATTGATTGAACTCGGCAACCACATTTATGACCCTGTAATGGCTGGCAATGGGGAGCAGCCCCAAGCATCGAATTTCAAGCGAAAATGTGAACTATTTATCCAATTCTATTTGAAAGGATCGGAAAACGCAGATTACAGAAGTATTATTAAAAAATTAACAGAATCTACTTGGGATTATGCCAATAAAATTACACATTCGCATAGTGCTACATGCTACGAAGCCTCAACCTGTGTTACGCTTTGTATTGCTCTTGTTGGTGTTTATGAAAATACCCTTCAGAAAGTTTTCGATCCACTTTCTCAATATCATTGCTCAGTTTGCAAAAGTAAGAAATTAAGCATTGATGGTGATGATTCAGATGAAGATGGAATGGTGAAAAAACTATATCTCCACTGTGAAGAATGCGGCACTACAACAGAAGTAGTCTTTGAAGAAAATGATGAAGATAATCCAACCTATATTACGGGTCAAGTTGTAGAATAAAAAGCAAAAACAGAAAAAGCAGGACTATCAAATTCATTTTTGTAGCTTGAATTTTCTGCTTTTCAAAATTATGAGTATGTGAAGACTTTTCTGTAAATTCTGATCTTCTATGATAATTTTGGTAATAAAAAAATTTTTTAAGTATTAAAGAAAAAATTACTTTACTCTATATATAGCAGTTTAAAATTTGCATGTCAATTACAGGTAGCAATTTTTGCTACCTGTAATTCTTTTACATGAACTCTTATGAAAGCCTGCTTTCGTACATTATGCTTAGTTCTCCGTAGACTTGTCTCCAGTCACGTAATGGTATTGTCCATTTTTTAGTAGCTTCAAAAGTAGACAGATACAGGGCTTTAATTAGTGCTTTGTCGCTTGGGAAAACGCTTCTTTGCCGGTTGAGTTTTCTGTAAGTTGCGTTAAGGCTTTCTATCGCATTTGTTGTATAAATTACTTTACGGACTGCTGCTGAAAATTTGAAGATAGGCGAAATAGCATCCCAATTCTGTTTCCAGCTTTTCATCGCATAAGGGTATTTTTCGCTCCATTTTTCACTAACTCTTTCTAATGCTGCCACGGCCTGTTCTTCTGTTGGAGCCTGATAAATAGTTTTAAGATCATTACAGAAGGGTTTTCTGTCCTTGTCAGGTATGTATTTCATTGTGTTCCTTACCTGATGCACTATGCAGCGTTGGTATTCTGTCTCAGGATAAGCTGCGCTGATAGCTTCTTTGATACCGCTAAGTCCGTCAGCATAGATTATGAGTATATCTTTTACTCCACGATTTTTTAGACCGTTTAAAACAGAAAGCCAGTATTTGGCGCTTTCGTTTTCTCCTACTTCTATTGTCAGAACTTCTTTATAGCCATCACTACTTATCCCCAGCATCACATAGGCTGCAAGTTTTCTTATTACTCCATTATCGCGTACAGAGTAATGAATTGCATCTATAAAAATAATGGGGTAAACTTCAGCCAAAGGTCTGTTTTGCCATTCTTCTATTTGTGGCAAAATCTTATCCGTAACATCAGAAATAAACCCTTCAGATGTTTCGAAACCATAAATTTCTTCTAGTGTGCTGGAAATTTGTCTGGTAGTCATTCCTTTGGCATACATTGAGATTATTTTTTGATCAATGTCAGAAATATCTTTTTGATGTTTCTTGACAATCTGCGGTGAAAACGTTGATTTTCTGTCTTGGGGAACATCAATGCGCATACTGCCGTAACTGCTGTTAACTTGCTTGGTTTTATAGCCATTACGGTAATCATCATTCTCTGAACGCTCAGATTTGCAGTAACCAAGATGTTCATTCATTTCAGCTTCCATCATTTCTTTGATAGTACCTCCAAGTAAATCTTTGAGAGCATCCTGTATATCTTGAGCAGATTTGATGTCATATTCAGCAAGGAGCTGTTTGATAATATTTCGTTTACCATCCGTCATTTGAATTTTGGGTACAGGGTTCTTTTCTTTTGCCATAATAAAAGGCCTCCTATGATATTTATTTTATCATAGAAGACCTGTGGTTCATAAATTTACAGAAAAAGTTTCATACTCTCGTTTTTTTTTATTTTCGCCAAATCAGCTTAATAAGAGGAAGCAATTTCTTGCTTTTGAAAACACCGGATTTCCTTAAATCCGTACACATCAAGTATTTCACTAATTTTATCTTTTAACTGACATAATTCAGCCGGACCAATCTGTAATTTATATCCGTCTACATACCTGACAGAATTAAGAACATAGTGGGCATGTAGGTTATCTGTATTACCATGCACGGCATATGCAATTTGACATTTATATCTATCAAACAACATATTTGCAATGCTTCTTACCGTCATATTAAAGCGTTGGACATCTTCTTCATCATCTATTTCTGTTTCTTCTAACGATAAAACCATTTGTATGTATTCATTACCACCAGTTTTATTATAATATTTTTTGACGTTAAGCATATCTCTTGCTGCTCTAAATGGGTCTGCACCTTTTGCGTAATAATCTAAAACAAGGTTGTTATGTTCTTTGTTGCTTGCAATATAATCTATCATCCCTGTTAAAGTCATATTAGTTCCATTATAAAGAGTTATCGTTGCCATTATAAACAACCTCCTAATTCATCAAAAAATTTATCTTTTAAATCATTAAATTCTGTTCTCAGAGTCTGAGCCATATCATTTCCATTCAATTTCATATGATTGATTTTTTCATCCATTTCTACAATCCGGGTTATCATTGCAGGATCTGTCTTGTTAATTTTATCTTCCAGTGAAGATTTCCTAATAAAAGCTGTTGGTTTTAACCCTGCTTCTTTACTTCTGGATTGTAACTTTCTGTATTCATCTTCAGAATATCTAATAGTCATTTTCTTTGTTCTTTTAGGCACCTTATTTTTTTCATTTCGTGGTTTATACTTCTTTTGTAATTTAGATTCTTCGGTATTTAATTTGATATAAATTTGCCGCAATGCTGGTTCGTTACATTTATTCGTCATTTTGTAAAACCTCCAATTCGTATTTGCCGTCTTTTTATATATCTAGTACTAAATTTCTCTCCACTTTTTATTTACACTGACATTCATACAGGCACTCATTGCTACAAGCTCTCTCTGATTAAACCTCTTGCTCTCTGCTCCTATAGTATTATTAATAGAATATATATAATACCTATAAGCATTTGCTTTACTAATATGTTATGTTTTTTTTTTTTTTTTTAATAACGGTTAAATACCAAAAATACCATTCGATTTTATTCGGTATTAACATCTCTGTAATCTAAATGAAAGGAGATATTAATATGCAGAAAATATTATGTACAGTAGCAGAGTCGGCTTCTATGCTGAATTGTAGTACCAGCAAAATATATAAACTAATTAACCGCGGCAATCTTCCTTATGCTAAAAATGGCAAAGTAATACTTTTACATATTGACGATATAAATGCTTATGCAAGATCAGCTGCCAGTAATTACAAATCACCTTGTATCAACTAAGCTCTACTATTGTTAAAACACATCTTTTATAATTACTTATACTGCATTAAACATAGCTATAATTAAATATTCATTAAACTAGAAAGGGGTATTAAAATCATGTTTAACGAATATGGTGATATGTTAACAGTAGAAGATCTTATGGAAGCCTTGGGAATTGGCAAAAACGCTGCCTATGATTTATTACGCAATGGTGAACTTAAATGCTTCCGTTTAAAAGGCCGTTGGAAGATTCCCAAAGAATCAGTAATAGAATATGTACGTTCAAAAGCATTTTTAAAATAATTAAAGGCAGCATTTCAATGTGCTGCCTTTAATTACTGCTTGCCTTATTAAATTTAGTATATTATAATTTACTTAATTACGATTTACTAAATGAGGTGATTTTATGTTCATAGGACGTAAAACCGAATTACAACAATTAAATACACTATATAAACAGGATAAATTCCAATGTGTTATCATCTATGGCCGCAGACGTGTCGGCAAAACCACTCTTATTAATGAATTTATCAAAGATAAAGACGCTGTTTATTTTACCGGTATTGAAAGCACTGCCAAAGATAATCTTGAAAATTTCAGCAGAAGCATTGCTGCCTTAAATAACGCTAATACCGATAATGCTCCGGTATATAAGGATTTCCGCAGTGCGTTAACAGAAATAGATGCCATCGCTAAAAGTAAAAAAATTGTCCTTGTAATTGACGAATACCCTTATCTTGCACGTTCCTACCGTCCTATATCATCACTTTTACAGGAACTGATAGATACTAAGTTCAAAAATAACGCTAATTTGTTTATCATTCTTTGCGGTTCTTCCATGTCATTTATGGAAAAGCAGGTTCTTGGCTACCAAAGCCCATTATACGGACGGAGGACAGCTCAGTTTCATATCAGGCCATTTACCTTTTATGAAGCCGCTGCTTATTATAAAAACTTCAGTAATGAAGATTTAGCTGTTGTTTATGGCATAACTGGTGGTATACCGTTGTATATGTCTTTTATAACTGACACTCTCAGTCTGAAAGACAATATCATTAATACCTTCCTTATGCCCAGCGGTTATATGTACGAAGAACCGTTTAACCTTTTAAACCAGGAACTAAGGGAACCGGCCATGTATAATGCTATCATCAGGGCTGTTGCAACGGGCAGTTCCAGAATTTCTGAAATAGCATCTAAAGTAGGTATTGAAAATGCTGCCGCAACAAGCTATATAGACAAGCTTATAGAACTTGGAATTATCGAAAAAGAAGTCCCTGCCGGTACAGCAGGCAAAAGCCGCAAAAGCATTTACGGCATCAAGGATGGTATGTTCCGTTTTTGGTATAAATTCATACCCGAAAATAACATTCTTGTTCAGCGTAACATGCCGGAAGCAGCATGGACAAATATTCAGCCACACATCAATGAATATATGGGTAAAGTTTTTGAAAACATCTGCGCAGACTATTTGCTGGAAAATTATACCAAACTGCCTGTACAATTTCAAAACCTCGGACGTTGGTGGGGCAATAACCCCAAAATGAAACGCGAAGAAGAAATTGATATTGTTGCCGCAAATAATGATAAAGCAATCTTATGCGAATGTAAGTGGCGCAATGAAAAAACAGATAAGGATGTACTGGAAACATTATTGGAAAGGCGCAAACTGCTGCCGTGGTTTAATGAGTGCTATTATTACATTTTCTCAAAATCCGGCTTTACTGCTGCCTGCCAGCAACTTGCAAATGAAAATGATAAAGTTAAACTGATAACTTACAAAGATATGATATAAATTTAAACATTATTGCCACATCAATTTTGATGTGGCTTTTTCTTTAAGCAATAACTTTCATTCTTGTCATCCCAGTGAAATAGTGCTATACTTTATTAAAACATTTGTTTGCTTTAATGCTTTAAGAGTTCGTTTTTGTTCGTTATTATATTGAGGTCTTATTATGCGCTCTATTCTTCATGTAGATATGAATAACTTTTATGCTTCGGTCGAGTGCCTATACCGTCCTGAAATCCGGCATCTGCCCGTTGCCGTTGCAGGCGACCCGCTTAACAGACACGGCATTATACTGGCTAAAAATATGATAGCAAAACGGTTGGGCGTTAAAACCGGCGAAGCAATCTGGGAAGCCAAGCAGAAAGCACCGAAGCTTGTTACCGTACCTCCCGATTTTGCCAAGTACCTTAAATTCTCCCGTCTTGCCAGAGGCATACTATATGATTATACAGACCAGATTGAAGCGTTCGGTTTGGATGAAAACTGGGCAGATGTTACAGGCTCGTTATCTCTTTTTGGCAATGCGCATGATATAGCAGAATTAATACGTAAGCGTGTAAAGGATGAACTCGGTATTACCGTAAGTATCGGTGTTTCTTTCAATAAGATTTTTGCTAAATTAGGCTCAGACTATAAGAAACCGGACGCTATTACGGATATTATGCCTGATAATTTTAAGTCTTTGGTATGGCCACTTCCAGCTTCAGACTTATTGTATGTAGGCAAAGCAACAAGCCGTAAGTTAACAAGTATCGGCATTACAACTATTGGCGGTATTGCCAAATGCCCTAAAGATGTTTTATGCCGTAAACTCGGCAAATGGGGCGAGGTACTTTGGCTTTTCGCCAACGGTTTAGATTCTGCTCCCGTGCGTTTACTTGGGCAGGAAGCCGATGTAAAATCTGTTGGTAATGGAATTACCTGCCCAAGGGATTTAACCGCTGATGAGGATGTGCAGCTTGTTTTTACAGTGCTTGCTGAGTCGGTAGCAGCAAGACTAAGGGATTATAATTTAAAATGCACTGGCGTTGAAATACAGATAAGGGACAAGAACCTGTATTACATGACCCGGCAGCAAAAAATAAGCCGGCCTACTTTTTTAAGCAGCGATATTATAGCAGCAGCTATGCAGCTTTTCAGCGCCAATTACCGCTGGTTTTATCCGGTGAGAGCCGTTGCGCTTAGGGGCATTAATTTAGTAACGGCAGATACATTGATTGAACTTTCTCTATTTGAAGATGAGAGCAGAAATTTAGCTGCTGAAAATCTAGCTCGTACAATAGATGGTCTGCGCAAACGCTTTGGGCATGATTCCATACTGCGTGCGTCAAGCCTGTTAGACCGAAATCTGACAGGCTTTAACCCCAAAGAAGACCATACCATACACCCGGTATCATATTTTAGATAAGAGGTGCTGAAGATGCAAAAAATAGAACTGGATATAATTGTTGAACACCGCAAAGACGGACTTGCCTTACCTAAAACCATAATTTGGGATGATGGGCGCCGCTTTGATATTGACCGTGTGCTGGATATTAGAAAAGCCGCCGCAACCAAGTGCGGCGGCATAGGCATCCGTTACATCTGCCGGATTAAAGGACGGGAGTATAAGATTTTTGATGAAGACGGCAAATGGTTTATAGAACAATAGACACTTTATAAATTTCTTCTATTTCTAACAATCATTCTAATAAAAAAGTTAGTTATATTTATATGGAAATCTTGAACTCAAATTCTACTTAGGTGCGTTATTTAATAAATAAACTTACACAACCTATAACATATTAAAATTTTTGCTGTAGATTGTGCAAGTTTAATTAAAATTATAATTATTACTTTTGAAAGCTGTCATCAGGTGCAATTTTTTTCATGGTAATTAATGGATTTTCAGATACCGCGGTGCTTGTCAGGTGCTTATTTGAAATAAAATCACCTAAATTCACATAAAATACAAAATTTTTGTACTTTGTACAAACACGTTTTCAATCCAAAGATTACAATTTAAAATTTTGCTTGTTTTGACTACATTTCTCAAACGCAGGTATTGCAATGCTTTAGAGAGTTATGCTATAATGTGTAAGTACAAATGTTACACATGCGGGTGTAGTTCAGTGGTAGAACAATAGCTTCCCAAGCTATGTGTCGCGAGTTCGAGTCTCGTCACCCGCTCCAGAAAATATGCGCACCTGCATTATTTGCGGGTGTTTTTTTATTGCAGTTTTTAGGATAAAACTGATTTTAAGGTTAATATAATAGTAAAGAAAAACTGGTTAGAAAGTTTTGGTATATTGAAAAGGCGTTTTATTTTGCCGTATTTTGCTTAAGGCTCTTTGCTGTGCCACAATATTTGGTGGAATGAAAAAAGATTAAAAAACTGTAAAATTCAGGGATTTTTCCGCTTAAAATTGCCGCTATCAGCGATTATTAAAGTTTTGGGCGTAACTCCTTTAAAATTTTGTAATTTCTTTCATTTTCCTATTGTACTTTCTGGAAATTGTGGTACAATCATATACGTTAATTAATGCTCAGGCAAGGGGAGAGTGGATATGAAAAAAGAAAAATATTTCAGGCTTAACAAAGAAGAAACCGAGGCGCTGGCCCAGGAATATGGTACTCCGCTTCTGGTGCTTTCGCTGGAGCAGATTGAAAAAAATTACCGCCTTTTGCGCACTCATCTGCCGCGCGTTAAAGTTTTTTATGCCATTAAAGCCAATCCGCACAGGCGTATTTTGGAACTGATGCGTGACCTCGGCTCTAACTTTGACGTTGCTTCCGACGGGGAAATTATGGAATTAAGTTCCCTTGGCGTTGACGGCAGCAGGATGATTTATGCCAACCCGATGAAAACGGTAAACGGGCTGCGTGCCTGCCGCAATGCCGGCGTGGGCAAGATGACTTTTGACAGCGCAGGCGAAATAGATAAAATGGCGCGTGAGTGCCCGGGTGCAACGGTACTTTTGCGCATCAGGATAGATAACAGTTCGGCTCATGTCGATTTGAATAAAAAATTCGGCGCCGCCCGCGAGCAGGCTTTGGAGCTTTTGCTGAAAGCAAGGGATGCAGGGCTTGACGCTGCCGGTATTGCTTTTCATGTAGGCAGCCAGACTACGAGCGCCGACCCTTATTTATATGCGCTTGATATTGCGCGTGAAATTTTTGAAGAAGCAGCGGCAGCAGGCATGCAGCTGCGCATTATGGATATCGGCGGGGGATTCCCCATTCCCGAACCGAAAGTACGCTTTAATTTGCAGGAAATGCTCAATCAGATTAATGCACGCCTTGACGAAGATTTTCCGGGAGTGGAAATCTGGGCGGAGCCCGGGCGTTTTATCTGCGGCACGGCAGTAAACCTTATTACCAGCGTTATCGGCGTAACGGAGCGCGGCGGGCAGCCGTGGTATTTCCTTGATGAAGGCCTTTACGGAACTTTTTCCGGCGTGCTTTTTGACCAGTGGGACTTTAAACTTATCAGCTTTAAAGAAGGCGAGCAGGTAGCCGCTACTTTTGCA
>OHST01000359.1_pt1 | contig 28303 bp, 20 predicted proteins | sample 1578841 | NCBI WGS metagenome assembly OHST01 (sample SAMEA3879593, study PRJEB24766) | human gut metagenome | biome: human-associated habitat; feature: feces | place: USA | collected 1985/1987 | reverse complement strand
CACCTACGATATTACCGGTTCCGATTGTGGCTGCCAGTGCGGTGGTCAGTGCTCCGAAGTTTGAGACCTCACCCTCTGCGTCCGGATCCTTCTGTACGGACAGCTTAATTCCTTTTGATATCGTCTTTCTCTGAATAAAACCTGTACGGATGGTCATATAAATATGGGTTCCGAACAGGAGAATGATAAGCCACCATCCCCATACCATTCCATCAACTTTGTAGATTACATTACTGATTGTTTCCATCATAAGCAATTCCTCCCTTTCCTTTTGTTCAGTGCAGACATTTTCTATAAAACAACGAAAAAAGGCGCCGACAGGATTACTCCTGCGGCGCCTTTGCCAACACTTCATTTTTAATATGTGCTTATTATAGATTCATCATGAATCTCTGTCAAGAAAATAACCATTGTCATCTGCTCCGTGCCAGATGTTTTGGATATTTCTTTAAACATGCTGTAAGACAGATAGACCAAATAGAATCCTGCCATCGCGTAGATTGCCGGTCTTGCTTTATTCTTCCAAGCAGCCTTATCGTCTGCTCCCTCTGACAATCCTGCTTCTTTCTCTTCTTCTGCCTGTAATTCTTCCGGTCTGTTTTCTTCCATGTCTGTCTCTCCCTTCAATAAAAACCGTCTTATTTACGAACAAGATATTTTCTCATATCGATTGCACATGCAACGAGAATGATAAGTCCTTTAATAACATACTGTAAGCTCTGGTTGATTGCAAGGAACTGTAATGCTACGAAGATGATTCTTAAGATGAATACACCCATTACTACTCCGCGGATCTTACCAGTACCACCAACGAATGATACACCACCGATTACGCAGGCTGCGATCGCATCACACTCGTAGTTAAGACCTGTACCAGCCTGGTTAGAACCGATACGTGCAGACTCGATAAATCCTGTGATCGCATACATAGCTCCTGCAAGTGTATGTACTAAAATGATTGTTTTTGCTACGTTTACACCAGATACGTTAGCTGCTTCCGGGTTGGAACCTACAGCGAACATATTTTTACCAAATGTTGTCTTGTTCCAGATAAACCATACAATTGCGATTGCTGCTACTGCCCAGATGATGATGGTTGGGAAACCATTTACCTTTGGAATAATCATGTTAGGGATGACCGGCTCAATTGCACCGAATGAAACTCCCTTTGTAGCATATGTTACGATACCGAAGATAACAAGCATGTTGGCCATGGTTGAAATAAACGGATGCATCTTAAACTTCGCTGTAAAAAATCCTGCAATACTTGTGAAGAATGTACAAAGCACGATACATGCAAGTAATGCGATAACCACTCTTGCACCTGTTGGTACTCCTGTAAAGTCAAATATATGACCGAATACAGAGCCTGTATTGATACCCTGATGCATGATGATTGTGGCTGTTGTCATACCCATACCAACCATTCGTCCAACAGAAAGGTCTGTTCCTGTTAAGAGGATAAGTCCTGCAACACCAAGTGCTAAGAACATTCTCGGTGAAGCCTGCTGAAGAATATTCAGTATGTTGTTGTATGTCAGAAGAGGTGTGCCCTTCTTTATCGGTGTTATGACACAAAGCGCTATGAATATAAGTATAATTGCAATATAAAGACCATTCTGTAACAGGAAGTTTCTCCTATTGAACGTATACTTGTAATTCTCCCATTTCTGAGCTCTTTTCTCCATAAATGTGAACTTTGAAAGACGAAGCATATCAATCAGGTGATACTTGTAGCTGTATGCCTCATGCTTTTTGTCCTTGATCGTCTGATACTCTTTCTCGAGCTCAAGCTTCTCATTGGAAATACGATTCTTGTGTACGTAGTTTTCTTCCTTTATCTCAGTGCTGTCTGATGTCTTTGCAAGAGCAGCCTTGTGCTTTTTATCAAGCTCTGCCATTCTCTCATTATGAGCAGCAAGCGCCTCTGCCTTTTCCGCCTCACAGCTTGCCTTAACGGCATTGTAATACTTTGAATCAAAATTTTCCTTTAAATAGCTTTCAGCCTTGGCAATGAGCTTTGAAATCTCATCCTTGTTCTTTGCCTCAACAGCCTTTGCCTTTGCAAGCTCTTTCTCGCAGGCTGCTATTTCTGACTCTTTCTCGCCCTTTGAAAGAGTTTTATCTCTCTTGATGCCTGCTATCGCTGACTGACACTCTACAACCTTTGTAGTTCCGTCTTTTCTGAGTGCATCAATTTCTTTTTGTATTCCACCAACATATTCGTCGATAGGCTGGCGCAGAGCACGCTCCTGCTCAGCCGTTAAAATCTTACTATTAGCCATATCCGTCTTCTCCCTTTATTATAGGTACTTTGCACTGAGTCTCAGCAGTTCTTCCTGATTGGTTTCCTTTGTATTGACAATTCCTGAGAGTCGTCCGTTTGACATGACTCCGATACGATTTGTTATACCAAGGATCTCAGGCATCTCAGATGAAACTACAATGACTGTCTTACCCTGCTTTGCCATATTGATTATCAGCTCGTAAATCTCATATTTGGCACCTACATCGATACCTCTTGTAGGCTCATCCATCATGAATATCTGCGGTCCTCTTTCAAGCCATTTACCAAAGATAACCTTCTGCTGGTTTCCTCCTGACAGAGCCGAAATCATATCCTCCGGTCCCATACACTTTGTGTGCATAATCTTTATCTCATCAGAGGTGGCCTTTGTCATCTTGCTGTCTGAAAGTGCCGGTCCATTCTTATAAGCACCGAGATTTGCGATTGTTGTGTTAAAGGTGAGGTTTCCCTTAAGGAAAAGTCCATTTGCTTTTCTTTCCTCTGTGATAAGTGCGAAGCCATAGTCCATAGCCTCCTTTGCACAGGTGAAATTCATAAGCTGGTTCTTAAAATATACTCGTCCCGCAGCTCTTGTCCTGATTCCGAAAATCGTCTCAAGAAGCTCTGTACGACCTGCTCCGACAAGTCCGTATAGTCCAAATATCTCCCCCTCATGCACATCAAATGTGATGTCCTGCAGATGTGGCTCGTACTTTGTCGAAAGATGCTGTATTGACAAGATTACATCCTTTGGTTTGTTGTCTACCGGAGGGAATCTGTTCTCCAGTACTCGTCCAACCATCGCTGCAATCAGTTCATTCATATTTGTTTCTTTTGTGCTCTTTGTCATGACCAGATTTCCATCTCTAAGAACCGAAATCTCATCACAAATCTCAAAAATCTCATCCATCTTGTGAGAAATATAGATAAGTGAAATACCCTGGTCACGAAGCATCCTCATCATCTGGAACAGCTTTTCAACCTCCTGTACCGTAAGTGATGATGTAGGCTCATCCAATACTATAACCTTTGAGTTGTATGATATTGCCTTTGCAATCTCACACATCTGTCGCTGTGATACTGACATATTTTTCATCGGCTGCTCGAGATTAACTGTCATTCCCAGCTTTCTGAATAATTCAGACGCTTCTTTTTTCATGCGTCCCTCATCAATCATACCAAATGAATTGACCGGATATCTTCCGAGAAACAGATTGTCTACGACATTTCTCTCAAGACACTGGTTCAACTCCTGATGCACCATCGCTATTCCATTTTCCAGTGCATCCTTAGGACCCGAAAAGCTTACCTCTTTTCCGTCCAGATATATAGTTCCCTCGTCCTTCTGGTATGTACCAAAAAGACATTTCATCATTGTCGACTTACCGGCTCCGTTCTCCCCCATGAGACCCATTACAGTACCTTTTTTCACATCTAAATTGATGTGGTCAAGAACCCTGTTTCGTCCAAATGACTTGCTCATGCCACGAATCGATAAGATGTTTTCATTATTCTTATCGCCCATACTTCCTGCTCCTAACTCTATATTTGCTGTCGTCTGTATACACTTTATTTTGGGGAGAGATTTTTCCCTCCCCAACTAAGTGCTTTAAATACTTTTACTGGTTCAAAAGAGCTGTATAAGAAGCTGCATTATCTGTCTTAACCATGTTGATTGCGAATGCATCGTACTGGCTTGGATTTCCAAGTCTGTTTGTGATATTAGACTCTGTCTGTCCATCACCACCGATGTACTCAACATCAAGATTTAAGAGATCATCATACTTCTGTAAGAGTGGCTGATATGTAGAGCTTAAGAAGTTATCTGAAGCATTGTAGATATTCAGCCATACCTTCTTTGTAGGGTGCTTTGCTGAATCAAGCTGTGTTGAAACAGGTGCCCATACAACTGTTGAATCTGTGAAATCCTTGTAGTTATCTGCTGTAACTGCTACGTTTAATGCGTAGTAAGATCTCTCATCATCCTTGTAAACATATACATCATCGCTTAATACGTTTCCTGCATCATCCTCTGTGCCGATACCTGTATCAATATCTACACCATCGAGTGCGTTTCTAAGTACACGAAGTGTGAGGTAAGCCTGAACGTCAGCATGCTGGCTGATTGTTCCGCCATAGCCCTCTGCGATAGCTGCTACTGCATCACTGTTGGCATCGTATCCGAATGTCGGAACCTTGTTGTCCTTTGACCATGCATTGAACATTGACATTCCCATTCCATCGTTGTTAGAAACAACTACGTCGATTGACTCGCCAAATGATGATGACCATGTTCCGATTGCATTTCCTGCTGTAGCTGCATCCCATGTAGCTCCTGCTGAGTTCTTCATCTCCTGTGAAGCAAGCTCTCTTACTACATAGTCTTTGCCGTTTACAGTAATCTTGCCGTCCTGAACCTCAGCTGCTTTTCCGTCTGAGTTTGTTCCTGCCGGAGCACTGTCAATCTCGCCGCTCTTGTCTACGCCTGTTCCAAGAGCTTTACGAACACCTCTTGTTCTTGCAATTGAATCGTTGTGTCCGATATCACCGATTGCAAGTACATATCCGATAACGCCATCCCCATTTCTGTCGATCGTATCAATGTTCTTCTCGATATACTCTTTTACCATTTCTCCCTGAAGTTCAGCTCCCTGATTAGCATCGAAACCTACATAATAGGTATCCTTGTTGTAGTTGAGTGCTGTTGTGTCAAGCTCTCCTGTTGAGCTGTTTGATGGCTGACGGTTGAACCACACAAGTGGCTTGTCCTTGTTTGCAACATCAGATGTCGATGTGCTGCTTCCCCCTTTCTGTGTATCAGAAGAACCCCCATCTGATCCACAAGCGGCCATTGACGCTGCCATAGCAGCTACCATCATGATTGCAACAAATTTTTTCTTCATATATTTTTGTCCCCCTTTGTTTTGTTGGTAAGGCTAGTATACAAAAATATTTCGGGAATCACTATAGAATATTTTTCGATAAACATTAAAAATTTTACTGTTTTTCGTCATGTAGACGAAAATTTTCTAGTTTTTATTTTTTCGCTACGTCATATTGTTCAGCTTCAACAAAAACGGGCTTTCCGCTTTGTCCTTATTACTTCCTTTGCTCCGTCACTCACAAACATTCCAATCCCTCTTTTCTTATACAAAATTCCTGCATCCACAAGTATATTTATGCCCTTTGCCGCTGTAGACGGATTTATCGCATACAGCTTTGCAAGCTCGTTTGTGCTCGGCACGCGCTCATCCTCCAAAAGCACATCCCGCAGTATGTCGTTTTCTATCATTTCGCTTATCTGAATATAGATTGATTTCTCCTGATTCAGAATTTCATTCACATGCTCCGCCTCTTTTCTATACAAATAGAAAACGTTATACGTATGGCTGTATGTACAGTTTACGTTTGGTATATGGTTAAGTATGCTGTACGTATAAAATACTTAGAACAAGTTGTCAGTGATTGAATGAATTACGGGTACAAAAAAGCACCATTTATAGGTGCTGAAAATAAAGAAAACTATAAGCAATACTTATTGTAGCATGTGTAAATTTACACTTCAATCACAGAGATGTGCCAATATTATGTCATAGCATAATAAAAGGGATTAGATGAACACTATCTAATCCCTAAAGGTTATGGTGTAACGATATTTAGTTTCTCTATTGCAACTTCAGTGTCAAGTACATTATTCTCAAAGAAATAGAAAGTAATTTCTTGACCAGCCTCTAAATGTGTAATGTCGAGAGATGATTTGTTGCAATTTAATGTAATATTGGTACCATCAAAAAAATTATTTTTTTGACTGATATCAACACAGATTTTTTTTTGAGAGTTATCTATGGATGTGATGATACCGTTTGAATGGAACCAATGAGTATTATCATCTCCGGAAATAGCATTTTCTTCCATAATAGAATCTCCTTTCATGGAACCATTTTTATGTATGAATATCACAACAATTCCGCTTAATATTAATACAAATATTAGAATAAGTAGTCGCTTTTTTTTATCCATTAAAAGTTGTACCTCGCAAATCAGTCCAGTTTCCAAAATCTAAATTTAAATATCGTACATATTCATTCCAACCATCAAATACCATTAAAGTATGGAGTTGATTTCCAGAGCTTTTGCTTTGTATAGTGGCATATCCCTGAACAGCCATGGAATGACCGGAACGTATGTTATCATCTTCATTAATTATTCCGTTGCAGAATTCTTACCGCTTTTTAATCAGGAGTGCGCACTTGTTCCGCAATTACCTACTTGTTGTACTTTTTATTATCGTAACTATCCAGAACCACCACACACATTCGCAAAACCGCACGATATTTGTACTTTATCTGCACTCTGTTTAGCATCGCTGCTACACAGCTAATTTCGCTCATATTTGCGGTATGGTTGCATGGTTAACCACTCAAGTAACTAACCTATGAACTTATAATAGATAATATAAATAATATTGTCTACTGTATTTTTCTTCATATAAAAAAGACCATACACTTTAATTCATCTTATTCCCAACAGCACTATGGTAATTCAAATGTCATCCTCTCCCCTGTCGCAGGATGGTCAAAAACAAGCTTGTAGGAGCAAAGTGCAAGCTGCTCCCTCACACCGCCACCGGTGCGTCCGGATTTGCTTCCCGTTCCTGAGTTATTTGAGGCAGGCTTCCCATACTTGGTATCTCCTATCAGTGGATAGCCAATATTTGCAAGCTGCAAACGTATCTGATGGTGCCTTCCGGTGAGAAGCTTTATGTCAAATTCTGTTTTATTGCATTCATTTGATATTATCCTGTACTGAAGCACTGCTTTTTTTGCCAGCTTGTCTTTTTCGCTTGTGATTTTAGATGTATTGGTAAGCTTGTCGAAGGAGATATAATCTGTGAGCGTATGCCATGCCAGATCATGATTATCTTCTTTATTAGCTTCTTCCTTATCTGCTCCTGACACTCCCTGTCCTCTGCTTGCCGCACGATAATATTTCTCGGTTGTATGCTCCTTTATTTGCCTGCTTAAAGAAGCCGCGGCTTTCTGATTCTTGGCAAATACCATCACTCCCTCTACCGGCTGGTCGAGCCTATGCACTATGCCAACATAGAGTGGCTCATTTTTAGCCGCCCTGTAATTTCTTATGAAACTCTCCATATCCTGCTGCCCTATACGCCTGGTCTGTGTAGCAATTCCCGCCGGCTTGTAGCAGACGATAATGTCGTTGTCTTCGTAAATGATATCTGGTTTTCCCATGTTGTAACTCCCGCAAATTATTATTGTAAATTTTAACTGTTCATCACATTTACAGTTGCGATACGCAAGCATATAGCCAAGTGTCACCTCACATACAAACGAAGGCAGCATCGGTGTAAAATAATAGTTATTTATTATATTTTATCAACTTAATGAGTTGTTAGCAATGGTATTTAAAAACTAATTCTGACAATTTAATATTCTTTTTGCACATTCTATCTGTTCCTTTGTCGGAGGTTCCACCCCCTCAAGCTGATACGGTATACCAAGCTCCTTCCACTTAAATACGCCAAGTGTGTGGTACGGCAGCACCTCAACCCTGTCCACTGTTTTAAGTGTGTCGATAAACTCTCTAAGCTGCTTTAAATATTTCTCATCCGTGGTGATTCCAGGCACAAGCACATGACGTATCCACATTTTTTTACCGTTTTTTGAGAGATATTGTGCCATATCAAGGATATTCTTATTTGTCTGTCCCGTAAGCTTTTTGTGCTCCTCGTCATCTATATGCTTGATGTCCAGCATGAAGAGATCTGTATATTTCATCAGCTCATTAAATTTGCCAAAAAACGGTTCTTCCACGGTAAACGGATTTCCTGATGTGTCAAGGCATGTGTTTACACCTTTTTCCTTTGCAAGCTTAAATAGCTCTGTGACAAAGTCTATCTGCAAAAGTGCTTCACCTCCGCTTACTGTAATGCCGCCTGTTTGCTTCCAGTACGCTTTATAGCGCATGGCGGTCTTTAGCACCTCCTGCGGTGTCATCAGCTTTGCACCGTCATTTTCGCCGCATTTGGCCCATGTGTCCGGGTTATGGCAGTATTTACAGCGCATATTGCAGCCCTTCAAAAATACTATATATCTCACTCCCGGGCCGTCTGCTGAGCCAAAGCTTTCTACCGAGTGTACTCTTCCTAGTGTTTCTCCCATGTTTTACCTCCTTCAGGTTATTGCTGCTACTTTTATTTTATGGTACGGAATTTTCGGCAACCCGCCGACCGGGACTTTGCAATGCGAATTTCGCAGGGCTTAGAGGCTGTTAGAATTATGAACACAGCCAGCGATGCCCATGCACGGACGCATGGGCAAGGCGTTATGCGCCATGGAAGGCGCGTAAAAGCCGGTCGCGTCAAACATAGAAAACCTAAATCATAATTCATACAGCCTCTTAGCCCGAAGAACCTGAGCATTGAAAAGTCCCGGCTGGCGGGTTGCTGAAAATTCCTTACGCTGTGGTGTTATTTAGTACATATGCAGTTTATTTGGAAATCAGAATATGCAGGCACTTGGCCTGCACATTCTGGAATGTTGGATATTTTTTTATATTACATTCTCTCGTGGCATGTACGTGAGATTACATCGAGCTGCTGCTCTCTTGTGAGGTCGATGAACTTAACTGCGTATCCTGATACTCGGATTGTGAAGTTTGCGTACTCCTCCTTCTCAGGATGCTCCATTGCATCGATGAGCTTCTCTTTACCGAATACGTTTACATTAAGGTGATGTGCACCCTGGTCGAAGTATCCGTCCATTACGTTTACAAGGTTGTCAATTCTCTCTCCCTCGTTGTTTCCGAGTGCTCCCGGATTGATGGTCTGTGTATTTGAGATTCCATCAAGTGCCCACTCATATGGAAGCTTTGTGAGTGAGTTTAAGGATGCGAGAAGTCCGTTCTGCTCTGCGCCGTATGATGGGTTTGCTCCAGGTGAGAGTGGCTCTCCGGCTTTACGTCCGTCAGGCATTGCTCCTGTAGCTTTTCCGTATACCACGTTTGATGTAATTGTAAGGATTGATGTTGTAGGCTCTGAATCACGGTATGTGTGATGCTTCTTTAACTTGTCCATGAATGTCTTAAGAAGCCATACACCGATTTCGTCCGCGCGGTCATCATCGTTTCCGTATTTAGGGAACTCTCCCTCGATTTCGAAATCCTTTGCCAGTCCGCTCTCGTCACGTACTACTTTAACCTTTGCATATTTGATTGCTGAAAGAGAATCGATTACGTGTGAGAATCCTGCGATTCCTGTTGCAAATGTTCTCTTTAAGTCTGTATCCATGAGTGCAAGCTCTGCTGCCTCATAGTAGTATTTGTCATGCATGTACTGGATAAGGTTTAATGTATTTACATAGATGTCTACTAACCAGTCCATCATCTTGTCGTATTTCGCCATTACCTCGTCATAGTCAAGGTACTCTGCTGTGATAGGTGCGTAGTTTGGTCCTACCTGCTCACCTGATTTCTCATCAACACCACCGTTGATAGCGTAAAGGAGACATTTTGCAAGGTTTGCACGTGCTCCGAAGAACTGCATCTCTTTACCTGTCTGTGTTGCAGATACACAGCAGCAGATTGCATAATCATCGCCCCATACCGGCTTCATTGCGTCATCGTTCTCATACTGGATTGAGCTTGTCTCAATTGAGATGCGGGCTGCATAATCCTTGAAGGTCTGAGGAAGCTTTGATGAGTAGAATACTGTGAGGTTTGGCTCCGGTGCAGGTCCCATGTTCTCTAATGTATGGAGGAAACGGAAGTCTGTCTTTGTAACCATTGAACGTCCGTCCACACCTGTTCCTGCCACGTCAAGTGTTGCCCATACAGGATCACCTGAGAATAACTGGTTGTATGAAGGGATACGTGCAAATTTAACCATACGAAGCTTCATTGTAAAATGGTCGATGAGCTCCTGTGCTTCCTGCTCTGTGAGGATGCCCTTGTCCATATCTCTCTTGATGTAAATGTCAAGAAATGTAGATACACGTCCTACTGACATTGCTGCACCATTCTGTGTCTTGATTGCTGCAAGGTATCCGAAGTATAACCACTGAACTGCCTCTTTTGCGTTTGTTGCAGGTCTTGAGATATCATATCCGTAAATCTCTGCAAGCTTCTTCATATCCTCAAGACATTTAATCTGCTCTGCGATTTCCTCTCTTAAACGGATAACATCATCTGTCATCTGTCCACAGCCACAGTTTGCCTTATCCTTCTTTTTCTCCTCGATGAGATAATCAAGTCCGTATAATGCTACTCGACGGTAATCGCCCACGATACGTCCACGGCCGTATGTGTCAGGAAGACCTGTAAGGATCTTTGCATGACGGACCTTCATCATCTCAGGTGTGTATGCATCGAATACTGCTGTGTTGTGTGTCTTATGATATTTTGTAAAAATCTCCTTGAGCTTGTCGCTTACATTGTAACCATATGTCTCAGCAGCCTGTACCGCCATCTTGATTCCACCGTAAGGCATGAATGCTCTCTTTAACGGCTTATCTGTCTGAAGACCTACAATCTGCTCGAGGTCCTTTAATGACTCATCTATATATCCAGGGCCGTAAGCTGTGATTCCTGTTACAACCTCTGTCTCCATGTCAAGAACTCCGCCCTTGGCACGCTCCTCTTTCTGTAATTTCTGAAGCGCATCCCACAGCTTGTTTGTAGCATCTGTCGGATCAGCTAAAAAGCTCTCATCTCCGTCGTATGGAGTGTAGTTGTCCTGAATAAACTGACGGACGTTGATTTCCTCTTTCCAAAGACGTCCTTCAAATCCATCCCACTCTTTCATTTCTATCATTGTAATATCCTCCTTAAAATGTGTGAATGTTACTTCGTTTGATTAGTTTTGTTTAACTGTGGTTAGTATATACTTACTACAGTATTTTTGTCAATATCCATGTTGTTTCTTTTGAGATACATTCCCCGGTTATTCATACGACTATGGCCGATTTTATAATCAAAAAGAGCCAACTGTCCGGGTTTATCGCCCAGACGGTCGGCTCTTATTTGTTATATTTCATGTGGTTATTCCACTTATCCGTCAGTCATATAACACGTTCATAGTAGACTATTTTTCTCAATAAAGCAATAGTGTTTTAGAACTATTTTTATTCTTTTCTATTCCGCACGAACCGCCCAGCGCATCTTCGTGGACCTGGCACGTCCGTTCTGAGCACATTCCTGTGCTGATGGACGAATCACATCCTTGGAATAGTCGCTGTATATTCCTGCTTTATATCCTGCCTTGAGTGCCTTTTTGACCAGCTTGTCCTCTCCTGAATGGAAGGTAAGGATGGCAGCTCTTCCACCGGGCTTTAATGCTCCCGGAAGCTTTTCCATAAACTCATATAGCACCTCAAACTCATGGTTTACGTCTATGCGAAGCGCCTGGAATGTGCGCTGACAGGTCTTTTTGATTATGTCCTTCTTATCCTTTTCAGGCAGAAAATCGAGTGTATGCTCTATAATGTGACGAAGCTTTGTGGTCGTATCTATGCGGTTGCCCTTCCTGATTTCGTCTGTGATTGCCTTTGCAAGCTCCTCGCAATACGGCTCATCTGAGTTCTCATAGAGCATACCCGAAAGCTCCTCACGGGATATATTGTCAAGCCGCTCCGCCGCACTGATACCGGCATTTGGATTAAGACGCAGATCCAGCGGTCCATCCACCTTAAATGAAAATCCACGCTCAGGATTATCTATCTGCATTGATGAAACTCCCAGATCGGCAAGTATGAAATCAAAGCCTCCTACTTCCTTTGCAATCTCATCTATTGTGCAGAAGTTCTGAAGCTTTATGGTGAGAATATCCTCTCCAAAGCCTGCTTCAGCGAGACGCTTTTTTGTCTTTTCAGACTCGATTGGGTCAACATCTGTAGCAAACATATGTCCCTGTCCTTCAAGCTTTTCAAGCATTGCCCTTGTGTGGCCACCGTATCCGAGTGTGGCATCAAAGCCTGTCTGTCCCGGCTTTATGTCCAGAAAATCTATGATTTCTTTTACCATTATGGATATGTGCATGCCCGCAGGGGTATTTCCCTTGCTGATGACATGCTCAATTGTATCCTTGTATTTTTCCGGATTTAATTCCTTGTATTTTTCCTCAAATTTTTTGGGGTATTTTCCGCTATAATGCACGCGGCGCTTGTGCTGTTTTTCTTCGCTCATTTTATGCTCCGTTTCATTCTGGGTTAGAACTGTTATGCTGACTTTTGCTACAGTATAACTTTTATTTTACTTTTCCGCAAGATAATGACTTACATTCCTATACCATCTGCACGAGCCACACGTCGCTTTTCACCATGAAGTATCCAATGACTACCTTTATCAGCTCTGTGGCCTGCACGAGGAAGTACACCGCTACTATGCCAAGTGCAGTGTATTTGGCGAGCACAAATGCCACCGGCACCACTATCACCCACGTAAATACGGAGTCAAACAGAAATGTGACCAGTGTCTTGCCGCCTGAGCGGAGTGTGAAATACGACGAATGTGTAAATGCACAAAACGGCATAATTATCGCTGATACCGCTATGAAGCTTGTTGCAAGTGACTTGATTTCATCTGTTGTGTTATATATCTGAGGGAAAAGTCCGCCTACCAGAAGCATGACCGCCGCCATTACAGAACAGCAGAACACACTGAACACTATCATCTTGTTATCCGCATCCTTTGCCTTTTCAAGCTCACCGGCTCCAAGATACTGCCCCACAACTATGCTGATGCATGCGCCAAGCTGTATAAACACTATATTGAAAAGGTTTGTTATCGTTGTCGCAATGTTTAAACCTGCGATTACCGAGAGCCCACGTACTGAATAGCACTGTGTAACCGTTGTCATGCCTGCTGCCCATAAAAGCTCATTGAGCATGAGTGGCAGTCCCTTGATGAATATAGTCTTAAACTCACCAAACGGCATTCCTATTCCTCTGTAAGCGCCCTCGAGATATCTATTCTTATCCCTGTTTTTATGCGCCCACAGCACAACTATTATTGTCTCAATATATCGCGACATCACAGTGGCAATAGCTGCTCCCGCCACACCCAGCTTTGGTATCGGTCCTATTCCGAAGATGAGCAGAAAATCAAGCACCGCATTGCTTCCAACTGCTGCAAAGCTTGCAACCATCGGTACAAAAGTCTGTCCTGTTTCCTTTATGTTTGTCGCATAGGCCTGTGTCACCGCAAACGGTATGAGACCTATCATAACAATTTCCAGATATTCCTTTCCATATGCCAGTGCTACCTCCGTGGCACCGTTTCCTGCCGTATCTGTCAGATAAAGTGATATGAAACCTGTTCCGTTCGTGATAAACAGTGTCATCGCTATTGCTGTAACAAGCAGCGCTGCATACAGCTTGAATCTGAAGGAATACATATGCCCCTTATGATTTCCCTTGCCAAAATACTGTGCTCCGAATATACTTGCCGCTGACACCGCCCCAAATACAGCCAGATTGTACACAAATATGAGCTGGTTTACAATTGCTACTCCTGACATCTGCTCTGTACCAAGCTGTCCTACCATAATGTTGTCCAGAAAGCTTACCAGATTTGTAATTGCATTCTGGATTATCATTGGTATGGCCAGCATGAGATAGCGCTTATAAAATGCCTTGTCTCCTATATATTTTTGTCTGAATTTATGCATGTTTGTCCCCCTTTCGATTTCTCCATGGTCCTTTCGCGTAATGCTACTATTTTACTACGTCAGACTTTATTTTTCAAATATTTTATGTGTTTTTCCTTAACTTATTTTAAATAAAAAATACATTAAAGCTCCCGGCTGACAACACTATTTGTGCTGTCACTCGGGAGCTCTTAATTTTAAATTTTATTATCTAATTGTTATTTTTAATTATAGTTTTACTTTTTATGTCAATATCCTGTTTATTTGTTTACTGCCGGTTCATATCCTGTGTTTCCTGATACTTTCTGATTACGAAAAACATGGTAGTTCCATCACCCTCTTTGCTGGTAGCCCATATCTTGCCGCCATGATCCTCTATAATCTTCTTTACGATGGAAAGTCCTATGCCGCTGCCTCCGGTAGCCGAATTTCTCGACGCATCCGCTCTGTAAAACCTGTCAAAAATATATGGCATATCTCTCTGGTTGATTCCTCGTCCATTGTCCTCGATTTCAACCTGTATGAAGTCACCAACATCATTTATCCTGATATCTATATAGCTTTGTGTCTTGTTCATATACTTCACCGAATTGCCGACTATATTATTAATCACACGGCGAATCTGCTCCGGATCAGCAATGATAAGCACGTTGCTATCCACGTGATTCTCATATGAAAGCCTTATATTTTTCGCCTCAAGATCAAGTCCTATTTCCTCAACACAGTCGTTAAAATAATCTGTGACATTTATCTTCGCAAAATTGTATGGAATCCTGTTCGTATCAATCTTCGAGTAAAGTGTCAGCTCATTAATGAGCTTATCCATATCGTTTGCCTTATTGTAAATGGTCCTGACGTATTTATCTACCTTTTCAGGGGTGTTTGCCACTCCGTCAAGTATGCCCTCGGCGTAGCCCTTTACCGCTGTAATAGGAGTCTTTAAATCATGTGCGATATTACTGATTAACACTCTGTTTTCAGACTCATTCGTCACCTTTTCCTCGGCATTTTTCTTGAGGCGGGCACGCATCTGCTCAAACGCAGTACACAGTTCGCCAATCTCTCCGTCGCTCGGACTCGTCTCAAGCTCAAAGTCCAGATTGCCATCCTTGATATTTTCAGCGGCAATACGCAGCCTCTCTATCGGTGTGATAATACTCCTGTATATCCACACTATAAGCATGGCAGCCGTAGTAAGAAGTATCAATACAAGTGCAAATGCTCCCTCTATCAAAACAGTCCTGACCTCAGGGATCACGCACGCGGTTGATGTCACTATGTAAAGACTCGCCTCGTCACCATCACTGTCACGAAAATTAAGCTGCTTTATGAGCACCTTGTCATCACTGTCCATATAGCTGCTCACATCAGAGCTGCTCTGCTTATTGGATATTCGCGGAAGCTTTCTCAAAATATCATCATTGTCAATTCCACCATTGAAAATGAGCTCTCCTTCACTTTTCACTATGAGATATGAATACTTCTTCTCCAGCTTCTTATTTATCTTAGTCAGATAATCACTATCAAGAAGCCTGGATGGTTCTATGAGCGATGTCTTCTCAAGCTCATCATATGTGCGCCCTGTCACCTTGTTCAGAAACTGCACCGTGTCAGTGAGCGCGAGCATGCCCGCATCCTCCATGCCATATGTCTTGTTTATGGCCTTTAGCTGAATCTTATTGAAACCCACAAGCACTATACTGGTGAGCACAACAGGCACAAAAATAATTATGCAGAATGATATAGCAAGTTTTGTTTTTATCTTCATAGTATTCTCCATTTGAATAAATTAATAAGCCACTTTATATATACAACAAGGACATATCCTTTCGCATTTGAATTTGATATGTCCTATTAATACTACAATATCTACTATATTTTTTAAAAATCACTACAGCTTAAATCTGTATCCCACGCCCCAAATAGTCTCAATATACTGTGGCTTTGCAGTGTTCATCTCGATTTTTTCACGAATCTTCTTGATATGAACAGTGACTGTCGCGATATCTCCTACTGAATCCATATTCCAGATTTCCTTAAAGAGCTCCTCCTTGGTAAACACATGGTTTGGATTCTCCGCAAGGAATGTGAGCAGATCAAATTCCTTTGTGGTAAACTGCTTTTCCTCTCCGTTTACCCACACACGGCGGGCTGTTTTGTCAATCTTGATGCCACGAATCTCAACGATGTCATTTTCAGGTGTGGCGCTTCCGATGAGGCGCTCATATCTGGCCAGATGAGCCTTTACTCTGGCAACAAGCTCTGATGGTGAAAATGGCTTTGTAACATAATCATCTGCGCCGAGTCCGAGTCCTCTTATCTTGTCTATGTCATCCTTCTTGGCTGAAACCATGAGTATCGGTGTGTTCTTTTTCTCACGAATCTGTTTGCAAATCTCAAAGCCATCAATGCCAGGCAGCATAAGGTCAAGAATAAACAGATCAAAATCCTCCGCCAAAGCCCTTGCGAGCCCGCTTGTGCCATCATTCTCCACCTCTACCTCAAAGCCACTCAGCTCCAGGTAATCCTTCTCAAGATCAGCAATTGCAACCTCGTCCTCTACTATCAAAATTCTGCTCATATCCGTTCCTCCTGAAAATAAAAAGCCATGGAAACCGACTCAATGTCAGTCCCATGACTTAATTATATCATATATCCGATAACTTCTGTCTAAATTTTCTCTAAATTCTTTCTAACTTTTTCTAAGAAATATAATGTATACTATCCGGCGCTCACAACCTAAAAAGCGCGAAGCCCCACATATTGTTTAGAGATACTTCTTGAGGTCCTCAACCTTATCAAGTGCCTCCCAAGGCAGCTTGATATCTGTACGTCCGAAGTGTCCGTATGCTGCTGTCTGGCGGTAGATAGGTCTTCTGAGGTCAAGCATCTTGATTATTCCGGCCGGACGAAGGTCGAAATTCTCCCTTACGATTTCAACGATTCTGTCATCTGAAAGCTTTCCTGTGCCGAATGTATCAACCATGATAGATGTTGGCTGTGCAACACCGATAGCATATGAAAGCTGAATCTCACACCTGTCAGCAAATCCTGCTGCTACAAGGTTCTTTGCTACGTAACGTGCTGCGTATGCTGCAGAACGGTCTACCTTTGTACAGTCCTTTCCTGAGAAAGCTCCGCCGCCGTGACGTGCATATCCACCGTAGGTGTCTACGATAATCTTACGACCGGTGAGACCTGCATCTCCGTGTGGTCCACCTATTACGAAACGTCCTGTAGGATTGATAAAGAACTTTGTCTCATCGTCAATCATATCCTTTGGAAGAATTGGATCAAATACATATTTCTTGATGTCCTCATGGATCTGCTCCTGGGTAACATCCTCGTCGTGCTGTGTTGAAAGTACAACTGCCTCAAGTCTTACCGGCTTTCCTGCCTCATCATACTCTACTGAAACCTGTGTCTTTCCGTCCGGACGAAGGTATGTAAGTGTGCCGTCTTTTCTAACCTTTGTGAGCTGGAATGCAAGCTTGTGAGCGAGTGCGATTGGGTATGGCATGTACTCCTCAGTCTCATTTGTAGCATATCCAAACATCATTCCCTGATCTCCGGCTCCGGTGTCGAGGTTGTCTGTAATGTCGCCCTCTTTTGCCTCTAGTGCCTTGTCAACTCCCATGGCGATATCAGCAGACTGCTTGTCGATTGAAACCATTACTGCACATGAGTTTCCGTCGAGTCCCTTCTTTCCGTCATCATATCCGATCTCAAGTGCTGTTTTTCTGACGATTGCAGGAATATCAAGCTGTGCCTTTGTGGTAATCTCTCCTGTTACAAGGATGAAGCCTGTACAGCTTGCTGTCTCACATGCGACACGGCTCATCGGGTCCTGCTGTATGCATGCATCAAGGATGGCATCTGATACTGCATCGCAAAGCTTATCCGGATGTCCCTCAGTTACTGATTCTGATGTAAATAATAATTTTTCCATTAATTATCTGTTGCTCCTTTCATACTATGTGACCAATATTTTTCCAATAAAAAAACCACTTACTGCAAATAAGTGGATTAAAATTAAGATAATAAAAATCCTCTTATTGTTCGATTACTCGCTCAGGTTGGCACCTTCCTGTTTTCTAACGGGGTTGCCGTGACTTCATAGATCCTTTGTATCTCCATCACTCTGAATAAGAGAAGTTACAATATAGAATTTTTCAAATCTCTGTCAGCTATATTACTACCACATGATATATATGTCAAGTATCATTTTCGATACAGATTTATCAATAATCCATTTTCGATACCCTATTCATTATTTATAAGCTATTTTATGCAATTATTCTTTCTTCCTTTATTGACTTTCATAATTTTTGTAATTATACTTAAATTTGTATTTATAGTACTAAACACACAATATCAAAATAAATTTTTGGAGTAACTCATGATTAAAATCAGCATAAAAGATGCGCAGATTGGTATGGTGGCAGCAGAACCGATAAAGACCCCTCTGGGGCAGATACTTGCACTGCCCGGCACACCACTCACCCGTCAGCTCATCAACAAAATGAAGCTATATAAGGTAGGCAGCATCTCAATTCAAAACCCATTCGATGCAGCAGCACCGCAAGCCGGCGAAAATACAGCAAAGCGAGACAAGGTAAAACCTGTACCCAAAACCCGCGCACATGAGATGGTGACCAACATCCAGCGTGTTCAGGCCTCAGAAGAGTTCCTAGGCTTCCAGCTCAAATACCTCACATGCATAAATCAAATCAAGGATACCTTTGGCAAAATCTGTGCCGGTGAAAAATCCTTTGATGAGGCTGCGCTCCTTACTGCTGTCATTGACCTTTCCTCATCGTGCGGCACTACAATCGAGACCTTTGACATGCTCTACAACATGCGCACCATTGCAGACCCGTTGTACTCACACTGTCTGAATGTAGGGCTTATTACAAGGATGATCGGACGATGGCTTCATATGGAAAAGACAGATGTGAATACGCTTACTATCGCAGGAGTACTTCATGATATCGGTAAATGCAAAATTCCCGATGATGTGCTAAACAAGCCTGACAAGCTCACAGATGAAGAATTTGCGCTCATAAAAAAGCACCCACAGTTTGGTTTTGATTTGATTAGGGATCTGCAGATTGACTCCAGAATAAAGCGCACAGCCCTCATGCATCATGAGCGATGTGATGGCTCAGGCTATCCTTCACAGCTTGACAGCTCACTGATTGACGACTTTGCCATGATAACAGCCATCGCCGATGTATATGATGCCATGACTGCTGCCAGACGCTATCGCGCACCACTTTGTCCGTTCGCTGTCATATCAAGCTTTGAGAGTGAAGGTTTTACAAAGTACAATACAAAGTTCCTGCTTTTGTTTTTGAAAAAGCTTGCTACCACATACCAGAGCAACCGTGTAATGCTCAACGACAGCCGGTTCTGTAATATTGTGATGCTCAACCCACATGAACTGTCACGCCCTATTGTACGTTTTGATGACGGCAGTATACTTGATTTGTCCACAAACCGCGAGTTTTTCATCAAATCTGTGATGTAAGCCGATTTATAATCAAAAGGGTTACGGAATAGTTACTCAAAAAAATTATAAAATAACCAAAAATAAGAACCGTGCATCTACAGTAAGATGCTGCCGGTTCTTATTTTATATATTGCATTTATATTGTGTTTACATTTCATGCTTTACGTATATATCTATTACGATACCTTGAGTATGAACTTCTGAAGCTCCTTCTCATCCTCTACCCTGGCAATCTTCGCGCCAATCTTTGTAAGCTTCTCCTCGAGTGCCTCATAGCCTCTCTGGATATAGTAGATATCATCAACCACTGTGATGCCCTCTGCTGCAAGACCTGCTATAACCAGTGCAGCTCCTGCTCTTAGGTCAGGTGCATTCACTCTGGCACCTGTGTATCTTTTCACGCCGTTTATGATTGCTATATTGCTCTCTACCTTTATATCAGCTCCCATTCTGGTGAGCTCGTCAACATACTTGAAACGATTCTCAAATATGCTCTCTGTCACTGTACTGGTGCCCTCAGCGATACCCAAAAGCACCGCCATCTGTGGCTGCATATCTGTCGGGAAGCCCGGATATGGAAGTGTGGTGACCTGTGTATGCTTTAAATGTCCGTCTGATATTACTCTGACTGAGTCATCAAACTCCTCTACCTGGCAGCCTACCTCCAACAGCTTTGCTGTGGTGGCCTCAAGATGCTTTGGAATAACATTCTTTACCAGCACGTTGCCTCCTGCTGCCGCAACTGCAAACATGAATGTACCGGCCTCAATCTGATCCGGAATGACAGAATACTCTGTAGCATGTAATTTCTCCACACCTACAATTCTGATGACATCGGTTCCTGCGCCCCTGATATTTGCTCCCATGCTGTTTAAGAAGTTTGCCACGTCAACGACATGAGGCTCCTTAGCCGCATTCTCGATAACAGTCTTGCCATCTGCCATGGCTGCAGCCATCATAATATTGATTGTGGCACCTACAGAAACCTTATCCATATATATGTGTGTGCCCTTAAGCTCCTTTGCCCTGGCGATGACAAGGCCATGAGCTATGTCTATGTCTGCTCCCATGGAGCGGAAGCCCTTCATATGAAGGTCAATCGGCCTGCTTCCGATATCACAGCCTCCCGGAAGCGCAACCTCTGCATGCTTGTATTTTCCAAGTAATGCACCAATTAAATAATATGATGCCCTGATTCGTCTGATGAATTCATTATCGACATTTACGCCCCTGATAAATGAACCGTTTATCTTTACCTTGTGTATATCCACGCGCTCCACATGTGCGCCGATTTCTTCGATTGCCTGAAGTAAGACATTGATATCCCTTACATTTGGCAAATTATCTATTGTTACAGTCTCGTCTGTCATTATGGCAGCGGCCAAAATAGCAAGTGCAGCATTTTTAGCTCCACCAATTTCAACTTCACCGTATAAAGGATTTCCACCTTTGATTACGTACTGTTCCATATTCCACCTCTATGAATTCAGGAGTATACTTCCTCCTAATATACTATTCTCAATTTACACTATTGTTATACATCCAACTACAAATTTCATTTATGACGACGTATTTAAGCCACCATTTGTGCCGGTGCTGCTTTTAATAAATGACGCAGCAGCTACTATTATCTAATCATATCACGATAAATAAGCACTATAATTCAAGTGCCTCCACCAGCTTCTCTACTGTCTGCTCCACATCAAGTCCCTCCTCGGAAACCTCGATGTCTGCATACTGCTCATACAATTTTGAGCGCTCTTCAAAAAGGGTCTCTAAAGTCTGCCCTTTCTTTAATACTACACCTCTACCCTTTATATCTGCAAGTCGTTTTTCCAAAATAGCATAAGAAACCTTGAGATACACAACTCTGCCTATCTCCTTAAGATGCTCCATGGCCTCTTTTCCGTATACCACCGAACCGCCTGTAGCTATAATGGCCCTATCAGCCCTGATAGAGGCATTGACACGGTTCTCTACCTCTATAAAACCGTCCGTGCCCTTTTCCTCAATTATCTCACGCAGAAGCTTTCCCTCCTGCTCCTGTATCAGTAAATCCGCATCCAGGAAGCTGTATCCCAGCACCTTTGCAAGTATTACGCCTATGGTACTCTTTCCAACTCCCGGCATGCCTATAAGTACGATATTAGTTTTCTGTTCCATCTACTGCCTCAGTATTCTCTGTATCTGTACTATTGGTGCTTTCTGACTGCTGTGTGCTCTCTGTAGCGCTTGTGTCTGCTGCCTTTTTGTCCTTCTTGGTAGTAGTAAAATAATTGTGAATCTTGATCTTGTCAAGCTGCTTCTGCTTTACAGACCATTTTTCATCGTCCTGCCATCCTGAAAGGATGCCATTGTAATATTTGTCCTCTTTATTGCCCTTTACAGTCTTCCTGTTTGACTCTGTTGCTTTATCATCGGTCTTTTTGTCGAGCCTTACGATATAGTAAGTGCTGTCTGTGGTGATGAGGTCTGAGGTCTGTCCCTCCTCAAGGGAATTGAGTGCATCTACAACGCTCTGATCAAGATTGTTTGTAGTGTATACACTGTCATTTGTCTTGCTGTCCGATGACTCTGAGCTCTCTTTAGACTCTGTGTCATCTGATTTCTTATCTGAATCATCTGTCTTCTCCGCATCCGGATCAACGTATGTGGCGTATGTGCCTGTTGTGGCTGTAGTGCCTGCTGCCTTGGCTGCATCCTCTAAGGATGATCCGCCTGCAAGCGCCTCTACCACTGCATCTGCCTGTGCCTTTATCTGTGCTGACTGCTCATCTGTATATGTCTGATACTGGTAATTAGAGTCATATGCACCCTTGTAATCAAGCTTCACAATGGTGTATGCAGCCATATTGGCTTCCTCATCCGTCACGCTTGAATCAGCATTTTTGATGATTGCAGCATACATCTTACTCTTTATGAGGCGAAGCTCTAAATATTCCTCGACAATCTCCTCTGTAGCACTCATCTCGTCTATCACATCATCGGAATTTGCCTTCATAAACTTCTCTGCGGCCTTTTTGATTTCCTTTTTCTCATCATCAGAAACCTCTACATCGTAATCTGACTGATGCGCCTTTAATGTGTAAAGCTCATGAGCCTCCTCGATAGCATTTTTCTTCCATGTTTCAAGCACAGTATTATTGCCTGATACTGTCTTGTCCCAGTAGCCCTCGCCCATGTACTGTATATACATGTCATCATAACCGGCCTCCTGGTACCTTATCATAAAATTAACAAGCCCAAGCTTGATATCCTCTTTATCTAATGTCGCAACTGTTGCGGTTTTATTTATTGCACATCCTGTAAAAGCTGTAACTGAGAGTGTTGCAGCTAATAACATAGCTATTACTTTTTTCGCTTTCATTGTATCTACCCTCTTTAAAATTGGTATAGTATCGCTCGTATATTATAGAGCTTTTCGGGCCTGCTGGCAAGCATTTTCTAAACTTTGTAAATTATCGTCAATTTCGCGTAAAGCATGTGGTGTTTCCTATGCTATATGCTACATGATTCCAAAATTCGGGTAACTATTCAGCCGTAATCAGTTCCTTACGCATCTGCGAAATCAGTTCCTCCACCACATCAAGCACATCCCGCTTCTTTGCCACGCTGCCATTTTTTAAATCAAATGTGAAATATGGGTTTTCTGCCATATTGAATTTGAGGGAAGATTTATACTGGGCAATAAGCTCCGGTATCTTCTCCGGATTTATCCTTGCCCGTTCAAACATGGTAAGCTTTATCAGTGAGCCGGTCTGCTTTATCTCAGTTATATATACGGCATGTGCCAACGCCTTAAGCCTTGCCACGCGAAGCAGGCTGAGCACTGATTTTGGTGGTTCACCAAACCTGTCTATGAGCTCCTCGAGCATCTCATCCTTCTCTTCCTCTGTCTCTATGCCTGCAATACGCTTGTATATATCCAGCTTCTGGAATTCGTTTGCGATATAACCTGCCGGAATATAAGCATCGGTTACAATATCCACGGTCGTGTCAAATTTGTCACTGATATCCTCGATGCCCTTTGCCTCTTTTACAGCCTCGCTCAACATCTTGCAGTACAAATCATAGCCCACTGCCTCCATGTGTCCGCTCTGCTCCGCACCGAGCAGATTGCCCGCACCACGGATTTCAAGGTCTCTCATGGCAATCTTAAAGCCGCTGCCAAGGTCTGAGTACTCCTTTATCGCTGCAAGACGCTTTTCTGCCACCTCTTTTAGCATCTTGTTGCGCCTGTACATGAGAAATGCATACGCAGTACGGTTAGATCTGCCGACTCGTCCGCGGAGCTGATAAAGCTGTGAAAGTCCCATGTTGTCCGCATCGTGTATAATCATTGTATTGACGTTTGAGATATCAAGTCCGGTCTCTATAATGGTCGTGGATACAAGCACATCTATTTCACCATTGATGAAACGGTACATGATGCGCTCAAGCTCCGTCTCCTTCATCTGTCCGTGCGCAAATGCAACAGTCGCATCCGGCACCAGCTCCTGCAGCTTTGCTGTTATGTCTGCTATGTCGCGCACCTTATTGTACACATAGTACACCTGTCCGTTTCTGGCAAGCTCCCTGTTAATTGCCTCTCTGACAAGCTCATCATTGTACTCCATGACATATGTCTGAATCGGTACACGGTCCATCGGCGGCTCCTCAAGCACGCTCATATCCCTTATGCCGATTAAGCTCATGTGGAGTGTCCTCGGAATCGGTGTAGCGGTCAGTGTGAGCACATCCACATTGACCTTCATCTGCTTAATTTTCTCCTTGTGAGTCACTCCGAAGCGCTGCTCCTCATCGATTACCAAAAGTCCCAGATCCTTAAACTGCACATCCTTTGAGAGTATACGGTGTGTTCCGATGATGATATCAACCTCACCCTTTTTGAGCTTTTCTATCGTCTTTTTCTGCTCTGCTGCACTTCTGAAACGGCACATCAAATCCACATTCACCGGAAAATCCTTCATCCTCTGCGAAAACGTATCGTAAATCTGCTGTGCCAGAATGGTTGTCGGGGCAAGATATGCCACCTGCTTGCTGTCCTGCACCGCCTTGAAGGCCGCACGGATTGCAACCTCAGTCTTGCCGTAGCCCACGTCACCGCAAATCAGTCTGTCCATTATTTTATGGCTCTGCATATCAGTCTTTGTGGCTTCAATTGCAAGAATCTGATCCTCAGTCTCATCAAAAGGAAAAAGCTCCTCAAACTCTCTCTGCCATACCGTATCCTCGCCGAAGGCATATCCGTTTTGCTGCTCACGCTGGGCGTACAGCTTCACCAGGTCTCCTGCAATCTGCTTTACCGCACCTCTGACACGGTTCTTCGTCCTGGTCCATTCCTGACCTCCAAGCTTGTTGAGCTTTGGTTTTCTGGCATCTTTTCCGGCATATTTTTGTATCATATCAAGCTGGGTAGCAAGGATATAGAGATTGGAGCCACCCTGATACTCTATCTTGATGTAGTCCTTTACCTTTTTGTCCACCTCAAGCTTTTCAATGCCGCGGTAAATACCTAGTCCGTGGTTTTCATGCACTACATAGTCCCCCACCGACAAATCGGTAAAGCTCTGTATTTTCTCACCCTCATAGGTGCGGTGACGCTTCTTTTTCTTCTGCTGCGCCCCAAAAATATCTGACTCCGTAATCACGGCAAACTTTAGGATAGGATACTCAAAGCCTCTTCTCACCTTGCCGTAGCAGACCATAATCTGCCCCTCAAAAAGCTCATGGTCGTAGTTTTCAGTATAAAAGCATGTGATTCCCTGATCTGTGATATCCTCTGAAAGCCGCTTTGCCCTTGTCCTTGAACCGGATAAAAGAATGACTCTGTAGCCGTTTTTCTTATAGCGCTTTAAATCCTTTATCAAAAGCTCAAAGCTGTTATTGTATGGGCTGACACTCTGACAGTGAATACCATAGCTTCCCAGCTGATGCAGTCCGTTTGCTTTATTATCAAGCGCAGCGAGTGCGATGCACGAATACTTCCCAAGCTTTGCCACTATCTCCTTCTCTGTAAAAAGACCGTTCATCTGCCCCGGAAGTATATATCCCATCGCAAGTCTCTGCTTCATGCTCTCTGAAAACTCGGTCTCGGTAAGCTTTCCCTGCTCTACGCACCTGGTCAGCTCATCGAAAAATATAAGGCTGTCCGATGGATTAAAATAATCCAAAATCCCGACTCTCTCGTCAAAAAAGTACGACAAAAAAGCATCCATGCCCGCATACATGGACAGCTCTCCCCACTCCTCGGTAAGCTCGTCTGCCATCACAGTCACTCTGTGTGCTTCCTCTGTCTTCATCTGCTTTCTAAGCTTGTCAGACACACGCTTTGCCTCTGCCTTAAGCTTGTCAATTCCCCCGGCCTTTTCCTCATCGCTAAGTACAAGCTCTGCCGCCGGATATATGCTCACCCGATCAATATTTTCAATGGATTTCTGGCTCTCGCAGTCAAAATATCTGATGGTGTCTATCTCGTCTCCCCACAGCTCAATTCGGATAGGATTCTCCTCCGTCAGTGGAAAAACATCAAGAATACCGCCCCTGACAGAAAACTGTCCCATAGTCTGGACCTGATACTCTTTTTCATAGCCCATCCGGATAAGAGCAGCCTGAATTTCCTTCAAATCCAAAAGCTGTCCCTGCTCAAGTGTAAGCACGTTTTCCCACATCTTTTCTATCGGCGCCATCGTATTCATCAGCGCATCAAAGGTGGTCACAAGCGTCACTCTCTCCTGCTCACGGATAGCCTTCAAAGCCCTGATGCGCTCCGCTGTCAGGAGATTGCCCCTGATATCCGACTGGTAAAAAAGCACATCCTTTGATGGATAATACACCACCTCTTTGTCAAAAAAACTGTACTCATCGTACAGTTCCTTCGCCTTCTGCTCTCCAAAGGTCACAATAAGCTTGTTTTTCCTGTGACCTCCAAAGGCATATATCATCTGTGATTTTTGCGCATCTATGCATCCCGTGACAGATATAAGTCCGGACGATTTTTCTGCCGTTTTTGTCATCTCCTCAAAGCCCGCAAGGGAAAGGAGTGGCTCTGTAAATGCTTTCACTTTCAATTCTCCATTTCTGTCTGTTCAAAATCACCTTGTCGATTTCCAGCTAGTTATATATGTTCATAGCCTTATCCGTCTCGCCCTGCATCATAAGAACTGCTGCATCCATCGCATGACCGATAGCTTCCTCCACCTTTGCCCTGTCCTCAGAACTGAAACGCCCGAGCACATGGTCAGCAAGATCCCAGCCCTGCGGCTTCTCTCCAACACCGACCTTGATACGGCTGAAGCCCTGTGTGCCGGTCATTGCAATGATACTCTTAATCCCGTTGTGACCGCCGGCGCTGCCCTTTTTGCGGATACGGATACGCCCCGGCTCAAGCGAAATATCATCAAAAATAACAATCATTTCCTCATCCGGATCAAGCTTATAAAAATTCATCACCTCAGCAACAGACTCACCGCTTAAGTTCATGTATGTCTGCGGCTTCACAAGCAGCACCTTCATGCCATCAATCACTCCGCTGCCACAGAGCGCCTTGTGCTTTTTGTCTGTCACACTTATATTATATTTATCCGCAAGCGCATCTATCACATCAAATCCGATATTGTGTCTTGTGTGCTCATATTTTTTGTCAGGATTTCCAAGTCCTACTATAACGTACATCGTTTATCCTTTCTCTTTCCATTTACAATTCAAAATAAAACAAATACTGCTGGATAATTCCCGCCACACCCTTGTAGCGCTCAAAATCAAAACCGTCACTATAATATTTGTCCAAAAGCTGCTTTACATGCGTATCTATCGGAAACGCATCCACATGATGTAAACCAAAAAGACATATGCAGTTCGCCACCTTTTTGCCAATTCCTTTGCGGGTAAGCAGGCTTTCCATCGCCTCATCATAGCTCATTTTGCGCAGATTATCAAGCCAGTCAGGATTATTAGCGCCATACTCATATATTTCCTTCAGATACGGTGCCCTATAGCCAAAGCCCATGCTCCTGTCATCAAATACCTCATCCGGTACCTCAAGAGGCTTGGGAAATGTATACAGTTCTTCCCCCTCTACGCTGCCGTCTATTTTATGTCCGCACCGCCTGCAAAGTAAATCCACACTGTTTGTGATTCGCTTAATGTTATTATTCTGGGAAATCATAAAAGTAACAATCATCTCCCACAAATCCTGCCTTAAAATGCGCACACCGCTGCCATATGCATATGCCTCCTTCAGATGCTCGTCATCTCCGTCTGCTATCAGCTTTGCAATCCCTGCATAATCCGTATCCATATCCAGATAGCTTTTCCATATATTGTTCCAGTCTGCCTCATCACAGTCCAGCTCAAACTCATTCCCATCCTGCTTAATCCGAAGCGCCCTGTCAAATGCCACTACTGTGTATTCATTTTCTCCTGTATTCTTCCATCTGAAGCACTGACCACTGTCAGCAATCTGTTTTAAATCCAGATTATCTATTTTCGTCTTGTACATATCTGTTTGTCTATCCTCTTTTATTGTAGCTATACTCTAAAAAGCCGGTCTTTCTGTGGCTTATTGTACCACGGATAGACCGGTTTGTGTGAAATATATTTAGATTATTATACCAGCTCAGGAATTTTATATCCTGCTTTGCTCATCGCTTTTTCAAATTCATCGAGCGACATCTCTGCCTTCTCGGCACCTCTTTTTGCAGAATAGTCTCCCTCCTGTACTGAAAGATAAATTTCAAAAAGACGGCCCTGCTGCATTCCTCTCTGCATTCCCTCCTGAATGCCACTTTTTTTATGATCATCCCATGCCTTACACATATTTACCACCTCTTCCTTTTCATCA